>ERZ1023220.55-NODE-55-length-25255-cov-6.464881_pt1 | contig 25255 bp, 35 predicted proteins | sample MGYA00380449_ERZ1023220 | MGnify/ENA primary metagenome ERZ1023220 (study PRJEB33173, sample SAMEA4830396) | metagenome | study: EMG produced TPA metagenomics assembly of the PRJEB25223 data set... | reverse complement strand
GCCCCGGGTTGTGATCTCGGTTGTCGTGGGTTCGAGCCCCATTAGTCGCCCCATCTTACATTCTCTTAAAGTCTATTAAAGACTATTAAGCTCAAGAAAATCAATATCTTGAGCTTTTTTATTTGCTTCTAAAGTCTCTTAAAGTCTATCAATAGCCATTGAAATCTATAAATAATAACAGTATAGTAGACAGTACACAACTCAAATATACTGTTATTGATTCGGATATACTGTTATGGCTCGAACAACCAAACCCCTCACAAATACGCAAATAGATAAAGCCAAACCGAAAGAAAAAGTTTATCGTCTTTATGACGGCAATGGGCTTGTGATGAATATTACGCCAAATGGCGGTAAGTATTGGTATTTACAGTACAAGCACCCAACTACAGGCAAGGCTCAAATGTACAAGCTTGGCAATTATCCAGCACTCGGCTTGGCGGATGCACGAGAAAAGTCAGCATTTTACCATAGCCTACTCGCTAAAAATATTGACCCCAAGCAACACGATTTACAGCAAAACGCACAAAATGACTTATTAACAGTTTACCAAAGCTGGGCGAAAACAAAAGACTATACAGAAAAACACCATGCTAAAAATAACAATTATGTGCGAGACACAATCGCTATTATCGGCAATAAATCAATCGCAGATATTAGTGTGCCTGATTTAGTCCGTGTGCTAAAGCCTGTGGAGTTAATCGGTCAGTATGAAAAACTCAAAAAATGGCGGAGTTTGCTTAACCAAATTTTTGCTTACGCAGTAGCGTCTGGACATATTGAACATAACCCAGCGTTAAATCTGCGAGGGGCATTTGGTACTGGCGAGGTAAGGCATAATCCAGCCATATTAGATGAAAAGCGATTAGCGGAGTTGGTGCGTGCTATTGATGAGTACCACGGCAGTATCGTAACACGGCAAGCACTCAGATACGCTTTATTGACATTTGCACGGCCTGGGGAAGTTAGACATTTAAAATGGCAAGATATTCATGGTGATTTTTGGCATTATCAGCCGTCAAAGACTCGTAAAAAAACAGGCGTTGAGATGATAACGCCGTTATCATCTCAGGCGTTGCAAATTATTCATGCAAGGCAAGCTATTAAATGTAGCGATTTTGTTTTTCCAAGTGTTACAGGGAATACTCGTCCATTGTCTGAAAATACACTCAATCAAGCTTTGCGACGCATGGGGTTTGATAGCAGTGAGCAAACAACACACGGTTTTCGTGCGATTGCTCGGACGCTTTTAGAAGAAAAATTCAAATATGATTATCGTATGATTGAAATGCAGTTAGGGCATTTAGTGCGTGATAGTAACGGCAGGGCTTATAATCGTGTCACTTGGCTAGATGAGCGAAAAGAAATGATGCAAAAATGGGCGGATTATTTAGATAGCATCAAATAAAAAAGCCCCAAATCGGGGCTTTTTTTATGCTCTTGTTAAAATCCAGTTATCGACATCTTGCTCAAGCCAATAACTGATTCTGCCATCTTTTTTGGGTGGGATAAACTCACCTTCTTTGATTTTTTTATAAATCGTCGCGCGTTGCCAGCCTGTCTTTTCAATGACTTGCGGCAATCTCAATCGCTTTAAGCTGCTCATATTCATCTAATCCTCCAAAAACCAGCAGTGATAGCAAAACCAAAACAAATAATAAAGAGTATAGTAGCGATAATAGTTGTACCTACAAGGTACACAGATAAAGCTGACATAGTCAGCATAACTAATGCACCCAAGAGTGAATACAGTAAGGCACTAGCAAAACTTGAAATATTAAATCGCATATTACTTACTCATCTTCTAGTACTGGCTTGCCATCTATATAATCTACAATGATTTTGCCTGTGTAGGCATCTAAAGGTATTACTTCATCATAATAGTAGTTATCATATTCACCAAGGAACGCAATGCCCTCATAACCGCTGATAATATCTTTAACTACACCATCGGGCAGTAAGATGCTACAGATAACATAAGCATAGCCATCATTAAGCATCTTTTTAACAATTGTATCAGGTGTTGGGTTTGACTTAGGTTTTTCAAATTCCTCGCCGTATAGCTTACTCAACAGCTCGCAGTTTTCCTCGGTTGCGTGAAAAATAGAACTGTATCTATGAAGCTCACGGTACTCACAGCCAGACTCTTCAAAGATAAAGATGTTGTCCTTATCTTCTTTGGCAACTAATAGCTTCTCAGATTTACCAGCAGGTTTAGTTAAGACACGAATGTCTCGTGACACTAGAGGGTGATAAATCTTGTCACCAGCTTTAAATGTTGTTTGTTTAATCATGTCATAATCTCCTTCATCTTATGCCGCCTACTTGAGATAAAATTTACCGTCCTGCTCTACCGCCACCAGTGCCAAAACCCTCATGGCGGTTTTGTAGGACATGCCTACGCAGCTTTGTACATTAGCAATAGTTAAGCCCTGAGGACTTTTTGTAAGTAATTTAATCACCTGCATACAAAATTCATTAAAAATAAGCTCTTGTTGCTGCTGACAATAAAGACGAGCTTCCGTGTCAAGTGATTTTCCGCCCATCACACACCTCGTTGTTTTTCATAAATATTAAAAATAAACGCCATAGCATCCGCTAAAAACAGGCGTTGGCTTGGCAGTACTTGCTTATCATCAATAGCACGCACATGGTTAGACAGCCACGACAGATAGTTATAGACAGCAAAAAGGGAGGATAGATTAATCTCGCCACCGCTCGCCAAGCTCCGCTCATAAGTCACAAGATGACAAATGGTGTTATTTTTGGCATCACGGGCGTGGGCGGTGCTAAAGCTGATTTTGGTAAGCTCACGGCATATTTTGGCGGCGGTTAAAGCCATTGCTTATCTCCAAAGTACTTGACAAGATACGCTCTTGCCGCCACCCCTTCGGTCTCGTAGATGGTGCGAATGCCATGCTCAAAATTGGGACAAATAATGCCAATTTCACCCACAAGACAGGAAACCCAAGCACGCCCATTGCTATTCTTATACTCTTTGGCAAGATGCACCAGACCAAATCCGCCATGCTTGTTTACCACCACATCAAGCGGTAACAGCTCTTTGCCCGAGATAATGCACTCATCAACACTAAAACGGTCAAGCTCATTCATACGCATCAAAAGTGCATCAATGACGAGATTTACGCCATTTGGATTAGATTGCTTGTTCATTATTATTTACCCCCTCTGTTGCACTTGATATCAAAGCCATCAGCTTGCCATGATAGGCACTCTTGATAGTCTGTTTCGGCTTGGCGGTCAAAAGCATCATCAATGGCTTTGCTACACGCAAAAGGCAGTGATGCCAACATGGCAATAATAATCAATTTTGGGAAAAAACCAGTTTTATTGACTTGAGTGTTCATATTGCATCCGACTAAATTGTTGTGATGGGAAAAATTATACCATAAGTTTAATTTTGTGCAAGCAAAATCAAACTTTAAGTTTAAATTTTTATTAAACCTGTGCTATAATAAACGCAAAGCAACAAAAAACCGCCCATCATGGGCGGTCGGTTAAATGATAACAAATTATGAAAATAACCCAAAAAACCAGCGGAGCAGGGCAAAAATTAGGTACAACACGCCAAGCAGAATAGCAAAGCCAATCACTGTAACAATTTGTTCGCTGGTACTTTGGTCTTTCCAAGCCTTAGGCGGTTTGGGCGGTTGTTTGGGTTCTAAGATGATAGGGCGTTCAACAGGCGTATTGGAGTGCTGTATGAAAGTGCTTGGGCTTTGGGAATTATCATCAGGCTCATCCATCCAATCATCATCCAAATCCACATCGATCCACACGCCAAATTTTGTGCCGTCCCTGCTATAAATAACCGCATCTGTGGTGTGTGTTTCATTATTGCCATGTAGCTTGCGATAAAGCTTAGCATCGGCACGAGGCAAATAGCCTACCGTGCTAAAATCACTAACAACTGCCACCGCATTTTTATCGTATTTATTATGATTTTCTAAGACAAGGCTGACGGTGATATAAGATCTTTTACCGCTTGTGTCCTGCCGCCCTGCCTTAAAACAACGAGCCAATATTTTAAAATAATTGCTTTCACCGACAATTTCTTGACCAAAATCGCCACCGTTTAAATGTGCCATATCAACCTCTACACCAGCTTTCTCTTGTGTTCCACCGCCACTCCAAGCACGGTAAAGACCTGATAACGGCTGTCTATCACAGGGTAGTCCTCATTCTCCGCCACAAGGTGCGTATAGGGCGTGCCGTTCTCATCATAGCCTTTTGGGCGGTATTTGCGTAGCATTTTTTTGCCCTCGCAGTCTACATACACATAATTGCCCGCCTGTGCTTCTTTTTTGGCATCTATTCGCACACAGTCGCCGATGGCGAATGCAGGAAACATATCGTTGTTTATAATCGTCAGCCAATCATCACCCCCAGTTAGCTGACTGGCGTAGTTATTCACCACCGATTGACTGACCGAACCGCCAATATAGCCGTGTTGGTTATTGACTTGGTTTTGGTTGGCTTGCTCCCCTAATAATAACCAGTTAGCATCAACGCCAATTTCCTTAATGACATTGGTTAGCGTGTCCACGCTAATTTGCCCCTTTTTCCACTTTTGTGTGGCTTGTGCGGTTACATTAACGGCTTCCGCCACCTTTGATGGGTTTGAACCTGCTTGTTTAATGGCAAGTTGCAATCTTTCTGCAAAGTCTGACATTATGCGTCACCTTGTTTATACCTTTGGTATAAATTTTAAGGCATTTCATTCAAAATTAAAATAAACTGTAAGTTTAAATTTAACTTTACTTTTTGCTAAACCTATGGTTTAATATGCAATATTTTCTTTTGGAGATGATTGAGTATGAATGATAATCCAGTGCTAAAAGCCGTTACTTATTTTGGCGGACGAACAGAAGTTGCTAAAATCACGGGGGTATCTTATATGGCGGTCAAAAAGTGGGAGCGAAACGGCTGTTTTCCACGCACCGAATATACAGGCGAAACCAACTATACAGAAAAACTTAGCCAAGCCAGTGAAGGTGTGCTGTTGGTCAATGACTTGCTTTCACGAACCAATAACTAATAGGCAAATTAAAAGCCCCTAGCTGTAACTAGGGGCAAGAATGCTTAAATTGCACAATAAGCGAGAGTATTATATGACAAACCTACCCCAAATTCAACCCCACGACACACTCATTCAAGCGGTAAACGCTCGTGAGTTACACGCATTTTTAAAAAGCCGTCAGGATTTTTCTACATGGATAAAAAATCGCATTGCCGATTATGATTTTGTGGAAAATCAAGACTTTGTCCGCTTCCATAAAAAAATGGAAGCCAATAATGCCACCTTGATTGAGTATGCCATCACCCTAGACATGGCAAAAGAACTCTCAATGGTTGAGCGTAACGAGCAGGGTAAGATGGCTCGCCGTTATTTTATTGAGTGTGAGCGTGTGGCTCGTCAGGTCATGACTGCCCCCATGCCAGTCCGCTCCGCCACGCCCACGCTGTCAAAGGCGGATTTTGCCATTTTACAGACGGTTGTGCGTGATTTATCGGTACAGATGGCACACCCAAGGGCAAGCGAGATGGCAATTTGGGCGAGGCTGCGTGCCGTGTGCGATGTGTCCAGCATTCACAACATTCGTTATAGCGATATGTGGACGGTGCAGGGCGAGCTGTCTCGCATTGGGCGTATTTTGCGTCCTTATGCTGATTTTCGCAAATCCACCGAAAAAACACTCATCAAACGCATTTGCCTAGGCGACCACAATGCTGTATGGGAAGCCATTCAAGTCATGGACGATACGGCAGATGGATTTTCACTGCTTGCTGATGACAAGGTGTTTTGTGCTTTGGAGCGTTTGGCATTGGGGGATTTGTCATGAGTGATAAACGCCCACCCCTAAATTTTGACTACATCCAAGACCAAGCAAACGGCTACTATGTCAGTCGCATTTTCCCTGCCGTTGGCATCAAACTACACGGCAATGGCAAAAAGCATCAGCCTTGTCCGCTGTGTGGTGGTACAGACCGTTTTCGCTGTGACGATAAGAACGGCACAGGATCATGGATTTGCAATCAATGCGGTGCTGGCACAGGATACACGCTTGTGCGTGATTACACCAAAAAAGACGCATACGACACGCACGCCTTGATCGCTGACATCTTGGGCATTGACGGCGGCAGGCAGATTAGCGAAGCGGACAAACAAGCATGGGCAGCCGCCCAAGCCGAACGCTTATCCGCCCAAAAACAAGCCAAAAAACAAGCACGGCAAACCGCTGCCAAAACCGCCCAAGACCGCTTTAACACCGCCACACCCACCGACACCCACGCTTATCTTGCCAAAAAAGGCGTACGCTCGCACGGTCTTAGGGCAGACGATAAAGGTAATTTGCTCATACCGCTGTATTATCACAACACCCAAACAGGCAACATCACGCTATGTAATGTCCAGTCCATCAGTGCAGGCGGCGGTAAATTATTCGTCAAAGATGGCCTTGTCGGCGGTGCGTTTTATACGCTTGGCGATGTGCTATCTGGCGATACCATCCTAATTTGCGAAGGCTATGCCACAGGGGCAAGTATTTTTGAAGCGTTAGGCAGCATCTACCCTGTTATTATCACTTTCAATGCTGATAACATGGTTAAATGTGCGTCTATTGTTCGCACGCTGTATCCACAACACCGCTTGATTTTTTGTGCTGATGACGATAAAGCTACAGAAATTAAGACAGGCAAAAACACAGGGCTAATGGCAGGGAACGAGTCCGCCACGCTCACAGGGAGCGAAGTCATCAGTCCTGATTTTGGTGATGATGAACGCACGACCACAGGTGAGCTGACCGATTATAACGACCTGCACGCTCATTTTGGCATGGAAGTTGTCAAGGCTCAGCTTGTCCACGCCCTAAACCGCCCACGCCCCAAAGTCATCACAGACACGCACGGTGGTTATACCCTAGATTATTTGAATGAAAATTTTGCTCAAATCAAAGACATTGGCAAAATCACCAACAAAATCTATGATTTAGCCAATCACACCGAGATGACCAAAACCCATTTTATGGGGTTGGTCGGCAAGGAACTGGCGAATGCGTGGCTTTTTGGCGGTAAACAAAAAACCATTGACCGCCGTGAAGTCCAAGACAACACCGCCAAACAATTTGCCAAGGCTTACGGCAGTATTTTTGAGCAATATTGGTATATTCAAGGAACAAAAGAAGTTTTTAACTTCAAAACTTACAAAAGACAGCCTGTTGATACCTTACGCCTAGAATTCCCCAACGAATTTGATGCGTGGAATAAATCAAAAAGCCGTCAAAAAGTGGAATCGGACAACATTTGGTTTGACCCCACGGACAAAAAACGCCCCCAAAACGGCGAAAACTACATCAATACATTTAAGAGCTTTGTCATACAGCCTTTTACCACCCAAGAGCTTGGTATTGATGATAAGCAGTTGAATGAGCATTTTATGATGGGCATGTGTTCGCCCGTTATCAATCTTATCAAGCATTTGTGTGGCAATGACACCCACGCCTTAGATTGGGTGCTAAACTGGCTTGCCATACCGCTACAAAACTTAGGCACAAAAATGGACACCGCCTTGATTGTTCATGGACACATCCAAGGGGCAGGTAAATCGCTGTTTTTTGACCGCATCATGAGAAAAATATACGGCTCATACCTGCTGACGCTTGGGCAGGGGCAGCTAGAAAGCCAGTATAATGACTGGGTAGAAGGTAAGCTGTTCGCCGTCTTTGAAGAGATTTTCCAAGGCAAAGACCGTTACAGCCACATGGGTATGATTAAACAGTTCGTCACAGGCGATACCGTTTATATTAACAAAAAGTTCGTCAGTGGCTGGACACAAGATAACTTTGTCAATAGCGTATTTTTGTCCAACGACATGCAGCCCTTATCGCTGGATGAAACCGACCGCCGCCATGTTGTGTTATACCCAACCGCCATCATTCCCAATGATTTGCGTCATGAAATTGGGGCGGCGATAGATGACCCAAATCAGTCGTTGATACGAGCATTTTACACTTATCTTTTACTAAAAGACCCCAAAAATCAAAACGCCCACAGCACGGCCATCAATACCGAAGCCAAGGCACGGCTTACAGAAATTAGCCTAGCAAGCTGGGAGCGGTTTTATGTGTACTGGAAAAATGGTGATTTAGAGATACCCTATGCCACTTGTTTGACCACCGACCTTTATCATTATTATGTTTTTTGGTGCAAACAAAACGGCGAGCGTGGCACATCTAGTACTAAGTTTTTAACCTTTGTTAGCGTGCGTGAACACAAAGAACGCATACGCTATCAATACAACCTACAAAATGGCGACAGCTTTATTCCCAAAAGTGGTCAGAGCATGGCATTCATCATCGGCTTGGACATGAGTAAAAAGCCCGACCAAAACACATTCGGCATTTGCATATCTCGCTTTAAAGGTGCTATAATAAAAGCCCAAAGCTCACACCCATCGGTAAACACCAACAACCGCTCATCTCACGAAAATTCTAATCCGTTCATTTAAGTCTGTGCCACAATGTGCATAGTGTGCAGGGTTTGTTCAGGGTCTGTACAAACCCTGCACACCCTGACAAGCCTTGATATTCCTAGCTTTTAGCCTGCCTTGTTCAGAGTGCAGGCTAATTTTTTATCTACCGCTTATCACAAATTTTTATTTTTAAAAAAAGTTTCTCAAAAATCAAAATCAACCCTGCACACCCTGCACACCCTGCACACTTTTTAAAATCTTTATTAAAACCAATGGGTTGTAAAGTCAAATCCGTGCAGGGTTTTGTGCAGGGTTTAAAAAATTTGACAAAACCCTGCACAGCTTTTCATAATATCCAAAAATTTTAAGACCATGCTCATGACAAACAAAATACCCAAAGCCCAGCTTGTTGCCGTTGCTGAAAGTTTTGCAGGGGTTAGCCGATTTGCTGATGCCTGCTATCGTTACTACTATTACCACGACCAAGCCAGCCGTGATTATTTGTTGTCATCATTGGCGGTAGAGTTTGCCGAATATCTGACCAAGATACCTACCAAACATCATCAGCCCGTCATCAATACCGCCTTGATAGAGATAAGCTACCCCCAAAAAAATCTTAGTCGCTCTACTTTTTGTGCAAAAGAGCGGGCTTGTTGCATGGGAATTAGTCGTCGCCAATACTATAACTTACATGCAGGTGAAGCCATTGATAATATCATTGGCAATATTACAGGTATTGCCAAAGTTGTCGCTGGCAAGGTTCGTGAACAGCTTGGAATAAACTTAAAACTGGGCTATTGACAGATTGCACACTTTTTGCTATCATTTTGTCAAAATCAATAATTGTAACTAACGCTAACGGCTCACGCTGTTGGCGTTTTTTATTGGCAAATCACGGAAACCATGGCAAAACTTGGCAACTTACCACCACGCTTAAAACCCACCCAATCCCACACCCCAAAGAAAAAATGGGGTCAAGCTCGTGGCGGACGATGGTGGCGGCGACTTCGTGCTGAATTTTTGGCTCGTAATAACTACACCTGCCAGTTGTGCGGTCGTGTTGGCGGACGCTTAGAGCTTGACCACATCGTCAACAAGGCTGTCGGTGGCACTGATGACAAAGCAAACCTACAAATCTTATGCTACCAATGCCACAAAACCAAAACCCAAAGCGAAAGCAAGGCGGGGGGTGTGCTACAATTTTTGGGCTAAGCGTGCGGACACCACGCCCCCTCTCGTTTATAAAAAAAATTTGATTTGGGAAAAAAATCTCCGTTTCTCCGCCAATGAACGCAGTAATAAAAGTTACATAAAATTACATTATAAAGAATATAGAAAGGTTAAACATGGCAATCACTCAGAAGCAGGAAGCGTATGCTAAGAATGTGGCAAGTGGCATGGACTTTCATACAGCCGCCCTAGAAGCTGGCTGTAAAAATCATGAATCTGCCCGAAAGTTCGTGGCGGACATGGCAAAGCGTGAGAATGTGCAAGCCCGTATCGCTGACTTAAAAAAAGTACAAAACGCTCTGGGGCAAGACAGTCAAAACAACCAAAACAGTCAAGACGAACTGACTGCCACAGTGCCAGACGCACCAAATACCCCAAAATACGAAACGCCTTCGGAGTTTTTGACCGCTGTTTTTAATAACGCTGATGGTCTGTACACGCCAAAAGAACGCATTAACGCCGCCATCGCTTTATTGCCCTACACCGAGCATAAACTGGCTCAGACAGGCAAAAAGGAAGATGAGTTGGATAATGCAAAAAATAAAAGTGAAAATGGGCGATTTGCCACACTGTCAAATCAGGCGGACATGTTCGGCAGTGAGCTGTTGCAATGAAATACATGAATGATGCTGGCGACACCGCTGAATTAAATAACCCTGCCGATGGTCAGGGTTTTGTTTATCCAGTGATTGATGGTGAATGTAAAATCATGCGGTATGATGATTTTATCAAAGAGTTTTGTTTTTTACCAAAAGACATAAGGTTGAATGATGAGTGATGATTTGATTAACCACCCAGCACATTACACTTCTTGCCCGAGTGGGATTGAGTGCATTGAGATTACCGAGCTGTTACCGTTTTGTTTGGGTAATTGTTATAAATATTTGCACCGAGCAGGATTGAAAGGCGATGAATTAACTGATCTAAAAAAGGCGGTATTTTATGCTCGTCGTGCTTATTTAAATGGCGAGAAATTGACCGAAACAGCCCAATCGCTGATTTTTAAAGTTGCTCGCCATCAGGCTGACGAAAAAAGAAAGATTTTATCTTGTTTTGCCGCTGCCCACATAAAAACATTTTACCTATTTTTACAAGAGCATGTTAGCAAATATGAACAAAAGCGTAACACCAACATGGACAACCGCTCTACCTGATTGGCAAGAGCGTATCGTTGAAGGCGAGTCCCTTATCCCATGTAAACCACTGTTTACCACAATGAGCGACATTGCTTTGCGTGTGTTTAAAGAGCTGGCACTGGTTGATGTCATCGGTTGCCCAAAGATTGGGGCGGTGAGTAAAGCGTGGGTGTTTGACTTTGTGGCCATCATTTTTGGGGCGTATGACCCCACGGACAAGAAACGCTTGATTAAAGAGTTTTTTCTGTTAATCAGTAAAAAAAACTCAAAATCTACCCTAGCCGCTGGCATCATGCTGACCGCTTTGATTTTAAACGAACGCCAAAGCTGTGAGCTTGTCATCGTCGCCCCAACCAAGGAGGTTGCCAATAACTCATTTTCGCCCATGCAAGACATGATACGAGTAGATAGCGAATTATCTGCTCTTTTTAATGTCTCAGCCCACACCAAAACCATCACCCACCGATTTACAGGGGCAAGTTTGAAGGTCATCGCTGCCGAGTCCAACAGTTTGGCAGGAGTCAAGGGGGCGTATGTGCTTGTGGATGAGCTGTGGGTGTTTGGTAAGCGAGCAGGAGCGGCCGCCATGCTCCAAGAAGCCATCGGCGGTCTGGCATCTCGCCCTGAGGGCTTTGTCATCTATTTGTCCACCATGAGCGATGAAGCCCCTGCTGGGATTTTTAAAGAAAAGCTGGATTATGCTCGCTCGGTGCGAGATGGGCAGATTGATGATTTGCGATTTTTGCCTGTGATTTATGAATTTCCGCAGGCTTATATTGACAGTGGCGATTATGTCAAGCCTGAAAATTGGTACATCACCAACCCCAATTTGGGGGCAAGTGTGGACATGGATTATTTGACCGATACGCTAAAACGAGCCAAAGAGTCGCATGACAAAAACACCTTGCAAACTGCCCTTGCCAAGCATTTAAATGTAGAAATTGGCATATCGCTTAGAGCTAACCGCTGGGCAGGAGCGGAGTTTTGGGAGGGGGCAGGGCGAGCGTTTAGCCTTGATGAACTCATTGAAAAAAGTGAGGTCATCACCATGGGCGGTGATGGCGGTGGTCTTGATGACTTGTTAGGCTGTGCGGTCGTTGGACGCTTGCCAACCCCAAAATACATCTACACAGACGATAACAATGTCCGCCATGAAGTCAAACAGTGGTGGGTGTGGGTCAAAGCGTGGTGTCATCCGATTGCCTTAGAGCGACGAAAACAGGACGAACCACGCTATCGTGATTTTGAAACCGATGGCGACCTTGTTATCGTGGATAATGTGGGCGATGATGTGGCAGAATTTGCTGACATTGCCAAAAAAGTCTATGACAGTGGCAAACTGGATAAAATCGGTCTTGACCCTGCTGGGGCGGACGATATTGTCATCGCCCTTGAATCCATCGGCATACCCAAAGACACACACATGACAGGCGTGTCGCAAGGTTGGAAATTGGGCGGTTATCAGAAGGTGTGCGAACGCAAAATCGCCAGCGGTGATTTGACGCACGCAAATCAGCCCCTGATGGCGTGGTGCGTAGGTAATGCACGGGTTAAACTGTCAGGCTCTGGGGTAAGTATGAGTAAATCAGAAAGCGGTAACGGTAAGATTGACCCTGTGATTGCCATGCTAAACGCTGTGGCACTCATGAGCCAAAACCCAGCTGTGCCTAAGTCGGCTGATGATGTGGGGATTTATTTTTAGTAAAAAACAAACCCGCTCATAGAGCGGGCAGATGGAAAACAGGGCGATGGTGGACTGCTGTAACAGCCCACCACCCCTACGACAAACCGAGCTTGTCGCAAGCGAGACCCTGCCACTGTGTACACAGCGTGGCAAGGTTATCACATTTTTAACAAAATTGCGATAGGTAGAGCCATGAAACAAATCAATTGCCGCTGTTGCGGACGATTATTAGCAAAAATTGGAAACTTTAACGATTTAGAAATCAAATGCCCACGCTGTAAAGCGTTTAATGTTTTGAGCGTCAAGAACGCCTTATCAGAAGTCCCAAGAGACTCAAGCATAGGTAATCTTGATGAGCAAAGCACATCACAAAGCACCCCTACCATTTGTGGGGCAAAAACGAATGTTTTTAAAAGAATTTCGCAAAATTTTGGATAAAATACCAAATGATGGCGAAAACTGGACAATCATTGATGTGTTCGGCGGTAGTGGGCTACTTGCTAACAACGCCAAAGCCTATAAGCCCAACGCCACCGTCATTTATAACGATTTTGACGGCTATACTAAGCGATTAGCACATATTGATGATATTAACCGTTTGCGTGCTATTTTGTTTGAAATGACAAAAGATGTGCCACGCCAAAAACGCATATCAGACGAGTTAAAGGGGCAAATTTTACAAGCGATTGACGACTTTGATGGTTATGTAGATGCAAGAAGTGTCAGTACTTGGTTGTTATTTAGTGGCAAGCAAATCAATCACATCAGTGAGCTTACCGACCACTCAATGTATAACACCGTCCGCACCAGTGATTATGATAATGCACAAGATTATTTAGATGGACTGATTATCACGCACGAAAGTTTTGACACGCTGATACCAAAATTTGCCGACAAGCCAAATACTTTGCTATTGCTTGACCCACCTTATGTTTGTACCGAACAAAAGGCGTATGCCTTAAAAGGGTATTTTGGCATGACAAAGTTTTTGCGATTGATGAAATTGGTGCGTCCGCCATATCTGTTTTTTAGCAGTACAAGAAGTGAGCTGTTAGATTATATGGATTATCTCAAAGACTGCGAGCCTGTCATGTGGGAGCTGGTTGGCGACTTTGAGAAAGTGAGTGTAAACAGCCATGTCAATTATAATGCTGAATATGAGGATAATATGATTTTTAAATTTTAAAATATTAAAAATCTTGGCAATTAAGACTTGCTATTGTTAGTATAACGAGCGATACTGCGGTCATCAAGTTAATAAACCCTTTTAAATCATGGAGTTACAAGATGACCGCAATCATTAACCAAGAACTAAACGCCCAAGCATTTGACGAAAAAACTAGAATTTCATTGTATTGTGGCTTAATTCAAGATAAATTGATTGACACAATCAATATGCAAGAACCAAGCATCGCCGATAAAGTTGTCATCGCCCATATTGAAAATGAGCTGTCTAAGTTGATTAAATTTTTAAATCAAGGTAAATATTAAACCATAAATAACAAGAAAACCCTGCCTATTGGTGGGGTTTTTGCTTATCAATTATTGGAAAACCCCATGACCAAAGCCTATTCAACCCTACAAATCAAATCGGTAACCGATACCGATGATGAACGCATCATAACAGGCATCGCTAACACGCCATCCACCGACCGAGATGATGACATTTTGGAGCCAATGGGGGCGGCGTTTGTTCTGCCGATACCGCTACTGTGGCAACACAACCACAATCAGCCCATCGGCGAGGTGATACAGGCAACCGTTACCGAAAAAGGCATTGAGATTGTCGCCAAAATCGCCAAAATTGACGAGCGTGGCACATTAAAAGACCGCATTGATGAAGCATGGCAGTCCATAAAATCAGGGCTTGTCAAATGCCTGTCTGTTGGCTTTAAAATCAAAGAATACAGCTACCTTGAAAACTCATGGGGACTACACATCAAAGCGTGGGAGTTTTATGAGCTGTCCGTCGTTACTGTGCCTGCCAATGCTGATGCGGTGATAACGAGTGTTAAGCAAATCAAAGAAGCGTTTAACCTGCCTTTGCAGCCTACGCCAAGCCCACCGATTAACCCAATCCAGCCACTACCAACTCAAACCACCACCCAAAAAAGCAGTCCGTCCAATGGCGGTGTTGCTTTAATTTTATCCACCCCTTTATCAAAAACCAACGGAGTATCATTACGATGAACTATGAACAACAGCTTGCCAAAGTCAAAGCCACCATTGTTGATAAGCAAGCCAAAATCGGTGAGATTATGACCAAATCGGTTGCAAACGGACACACCCCAAGCGATGATGACGAAGCGGTCATTGGGGCATTAGAAAATGACATTGAAAAACTAGAAAAAAATGCCAGTCGTCTGGGTACGCTGATAAAAGCTCAAACGCTATCCATGACAGCCACTGAAGTATCAGGCGACACACCAGAGGCGGCGGATGCCTCGGCAACAGGCGAGACTGCCCCCAAAGAGACCAAAAGCGTGCAAGTAGAATCCAACCTGCCCAAAGGTGTTGGCTTTTCACTGCTGGTCAAAGCGTCCTCCATTGCTACCAAATCCAAAGGCGGTATTACCACTCGTGAAGTGCTGCAAGGTTGGAATGCCCCTGACAATGTCATCCGTGCCGCCACTCAAAAGGCGGTCATCGGCACAACAACTGATGATAAATTTGGCAAAGAACTCATTGATTATGCCAATTTGACAGGGGAATTTATTGAGCTTGTCCGCCAAAAAACCGTGGTGGATAAAATCGCTCCTCTAATGCGACAAGTGCCATTTAATGTCAAAATCCCAATGCAGACCGCAAGCGGTTCGGTTGGCTGGGTCGGCGAAGGCAAGATGAAGCCTGTGGGCAATCCTGAGTTTGGCTCAATGACTTTAAGCCACGCCAAAATCGCAGGCATTGTACTGTTATCGGACGAGCTTATCCGCTTTTCTAATCCAAAAGCTGATACGCTTGTGCGTGATGATTTGGTGGCAACGGTTGCCCAGTTCATTGATCAGCAGTTTTTTGACCCTGACAAGACAGAAGCTGCCGAATCGCCAGCGTCTGTACTAAATGGTGTAACTGCCATAACAGCAACAGGCACAACCGCCGATAAGATTGACACGGACACCAACACACTCATCGCCCAGCTGGTAGATGCTGGCATTAGCTTAGAGGGGGCGGTGTGGGCGATGAGCGAAACCCGAGCCATGCAGATTAGCGGAATGCGTGATGCTTTGGGACGCATTTATTTTGAGGGCATGAATTTAACAGGCACACGCTCGCTTAAAGGTTTGCCAGTGCACACCTCTGGCAGTTTGGGCGATAAGATTGTGCTGATTGTGCCAAGTCAAATCCTACTGGCGGACGATGGCGGTGTGGATTTTTCGGTATCAGCCGAGGCGACCATTAACATGGGAACAGACGATGCCCCAAAAATGGTCAATCTGTTTCAAAATAACTTAACCGCCATCCGTGCCGAACGCTTTATCCGCTGGAAACCACGCATGACCAAAGCCGTGGGCTATATTAAATACACAGGTTAGTCAGATAAAGCCTTATTTGATGAAGCCTCATGATTGAAAATGGGGCTTTATTTTAGGAGATTTCATGCAAATCACATATTTAAAAGACGCACCGCTTGGGGCAGTGGGCGAGACGCACGAGGTGCCAGAGCCACAGGCAAGAATACTCATCATTTTGGGCATTGCTAAGCCTGCTCCCAGCCAATCCGTGGCAGACAAGCCCAAACGCAAAACCAAAACAACCACCGAAAATAGAGAATTGGATTTGTCCTAATGGGATTTTTTGATTTTTTTCATAAAAAGTCGGTCAATGCAACGCCTACCTCTGCACCTGCATGGCAAACGCTCATCCACGAGCCTTATACAGGGGCGTGGCAAAAAAACGATGAGCTAAAACGCACCGATTTGACCCATTTTCATGCGGTGTTTGCTTGTATCAGTTTGATTGCTGCCGACATCGGCAAATTACGCATACAAACCAAATCACCACAAAATGGCGTGCTTTTACCGACCAAATCACGCACCCACGCCATTTTAAAAAAACCAAATAGGCATCAAAGCTGGCAGCAGTTTATTGAAAGTTGGGTAAGCTCTAAACTCTTGCGTGGTAATGCCTATGTCTTAAAACAACGAGACATTTTTGGCGGCCTTTGGCAGATGTATGTACTAAATCCTGACCGTGTCAAGGTTTTGGTGGGCGATGATGGCGAGGTGTTTTATCAAATCAGTACCGATAAGCTGTACGGCTTAACCGATACCATCGTACCAGCTTCTGAGATGATACACGACCGCATGAACTGCTTTTATCATCCGCTTGTGGGTCTTTCGCCTTTGACGGCATGTGGCATCAGTGTGGGTTTGGGGCTGTCCATTCAGCATACCTCCGCTACGCTCTTTGGTAATAACTCTCGCCCAAGTGGGATTTTGTCCGTGCCATCAGACATCGACAAAGAGACCGCCCAAAAGGTCAAATCCGACTGGCAAGCCAATTACTCGGGCATCAAGCGTGGCGGCATTGCTATTTTGGGCAGTGGGGCAAGATATGAACCCATTACAATGAGTGCAAGCGACAGCCAAGCCATTGAGCAGCTTAAAATGAGCAGTGAGACCGTTTGCTCGGTGTTTCATGTGCCAGCCTTTAAAGTGGGCATGGGCGAGATTAAGGCAGGACAAAAGGTGTCGGACTTGAACGAGATTTATTATTCAGACTGTCTGCAACACTACATCGAGGCGATTGAAAACTTGCTTGATGAACATCTTGACCTTGAAAAAGGCGTGGAGTGTGAGGCGGATTTATCGCCACTTATCCGAATGGACAGCACAAGCCAAATCATGTATCTCAAAGAAGGGACATTATCTGGCATATTTAGCCCTAACGAAGCCCGTGCCACGCTTGGCTTGCCACCTGTGGTCGGTGGGGAGTCGCCACTCATGCAACAGCAAAATTACAGTTTAGAAGCACTTGCCAAAAGAGACAACAGTGCTAACCCCTTTGGCAATCCACCTACGCCAAACAAGCCGACCAAATCCGCCAAAGCGGTCAAGCCACGCTTGCGAGTGTATGCCACTATTGATAAGGACAAACAATAAGGATAAATCATGATTTTTGCCACGCTTGACGAGGTTAAGCACCATTTGCGTTATGACGATGATGACAGCGATGAGATTTTGACGATTTATTTACAATCGGCACAAACAGCGGTCAAAAACTACATCACAGATGACATCACAGATGAGATGCTGCCTGCTCTAAAAGTTGCCACACTGCTCATGGTTGGCTATCTTGATGATAACCGAAACGGCGAGCGTGGGGCAGAATTTGGTAACTATCTGCCTGCCCCTGTCCGCCAAATGCTTGCCCCTTATCGCACGCCCACTTTTTAACTTTTTGGGGAAACAATGAAAGCCACACCAATCCGTAAAAGACTTGAAATTTACCGCCAAAGTACCAGCCGTTCTGCCACAGGGGCGGTTAAGATGGATGAATGGGAGCATGCCTTGACCGTTTGGGGGCGGTTAATCCCATTATCGGTTAAGGACATCATCGCAGGGCAGGCACAGGGCAGCCAAATCACCGCAAGGGCAACAATCCGCCATCGCACGGACATCAGCCATACGATGCGAGTGCAATGCGGTGATCAAGAGTATGAGATAGTCGGCAAGCCTTTGGCTGATAACAAGACAGGGCGAGAGTATTTGACGCTCATGTTAAAGGAGGTTCTTGATGATAGGCAAAATTGAAGTTTTGGGCTTAGATAAGCTTGATAAACAGTTTGCTAAACTTGATGATAAAGTTAAAGATAAAGCCCTATCCAAAGCCCTAAATCACGCCCTAAATCCAATCCGAAAAGATGCTAAATTTTATGCGTCTGTTGCCCCTGAGCCACATACGATGATTGTCAAAGGTGGTCGTAGGGTTGTTGTTCAGCGTGGGCTTTTGCGTTCAGCTATCCGAAAACGCAAAGTTCCCAAACGAGAAATGGGCGAGCTTGGTGGACACGGCGTGGCAATGGGTATCTATGTCGGCAAAGGCACAAAACAAAAAGAATACCCCAATTATTGGCATTTTGTGGAATATGGCACAAGTCAAATGCCTGCTGTGCCATTTTTACGCCCTGCCTTTGATAAAAATGTGCAGGTCGCTGTCAATGCTTTTGCGAAAACCTTAAAAGATGAAATTGATAAGATTGTCAAATGAACGCCAGCCAACTCATATATGAAAAATTATCGCCCTTGGTAAATAATCAATGCTATCCCTTATTTATTCCAGAGCATAGCCCAAGCAATCCGCCTTATATTATCTACCAAATCATCAGCACCGAGCCTGATAATACTTTGGATGGCATGACAGGTCATGAGTGGGCAAATGTGCAAATCGATGTTTATCATAACGACTATGATGACTGTTTATCACTAGCCGCCAAAGCCATCAATCAATTAGACCAAATCAAACCGTCCATTTATCACGGCGTGCAATATATGCGTGATAATGAGAGCGGATTGTTTAGAGCTATCATTGAATATGGTTTTTGGCAAACCTTAGAATTTTAATTTAAACCGCCAACTAGGAGAAATCTCATGGCAAAAGTTGTAGAAAATCTTGCTGACAGCTTTTTTACTTTGCATGTCTCAGCAGACGGTAACGAATACCAAAAAATAGAGCATTTGCAAAAATGCGACCACCCAAGTGAAGAGAAAGTATTGGATGAGGTAACCGCCACCGATGACCGCCGTACCGTCAAAGCCCCCGTTGATTTTAAGCAGGAAAGCGAGATTGAATTTGAATACACCCTTGACCCCAAAGACACCACACATCAGCTACTGCAAACCAGTTTTGAGGGCGGTAAAGAGTTACATTGGCAGTTAAAATATGTGGTTGCCACAGGCGAGTCCCGTCAATTTAAGGGCATCATCTCAAAGCTGACCACCGATAACAGCGACCAAAAAAAGAAAATCCGCAAAACTGGTACAATTACCATCACAGGCGATGTTACCAAAGTTACGGGTTAATTAAATAACCTAAACCCACAAAATCAAGCCATTTAATCATTAATGGCTTGATTTATTTTAAATAAATTAAAAGGTATATATTATGAGTAAAGTAGCAACATTAGCAACCGAATTATTGGCAGGTCTATCCGCCATCAATGAGCCAAAGAAAATCAACATCGCTGAATTTGATGGCGACATTTATATCCGTCAAATCAGCGTGGGCGAACAAGAACAAATCGCCAAACACTTAGAGAAAGAAAAAGGCAATAACATGGCATTGTCTTTTATCTTTGGGGTGTGTGATGAAAAAGGCAATCGCTTATTTAGCCTTGATGATTTGGACAGCATTAACCAAATTAATTTTAAGGCGATGTTGTCAGTTATTAAACAAATCAACAAATTAAATGGCTTGGACACCGACACGGACGAACACGAAAAAAACTCATAGCCGACAAAAGTCGGCTTTTTTTATTTAAATTGGCAGGACATTTGGGCAAAACAGTGGGCGAGCTAGAACGCACGATGACCGCCCACGAGCTTGCCCAGTGGCGAGCCTATGACCGCCTTGACCCGATAGGCGGTTATCGTGGCGACATACAAGCGGCAATGATAGCCGCATCCATGGCAGGGGGTAAGCTGTCTGATTATCTCATCATTGACCCAAACCCCATGACGGACGAAGAGCGAGAAGCCTATGAGCTAGAACAGCGAAAGGCAGAGCTACAAGCCCAAATGGAGCGGACGCTGGCGATGTTTTCTGCCATAGGTTGAAAAAAGATAGGTTTTTGGGTATGATACGGTTGTATTATATCCCAAGGGCTTTTTTTATGCGACCTGTTTTGGCTTTATTGTCGTTGATGTCTTTTTCTGTCGCCCATGCTAATCAGCCATCAACCAATGACGAGCTTGATGATGCCATCAATCGTTTGATGGCTAATCATTCGCCCATTTCATTAACCAAACCCAATCTTGATACTTATCAAGAAAATGTTGAAAAATATTACCCAAACCAAGATTTATCAGACAAGCCAAATGTGCGTATCGGCATGACTGCTTTTGATGTTAGATATAACAGCAACTGGGGCGAACCCAGCGAAATTAGCACCATTATCAACCAGTTTGGCACACAAGAGATTTGGATTTATGGCAAATGGGATAAACTGCTGCATTTAACCAATAATAAAGTTACTCACATTCAATATTGACAAATTAGACCATTTTAAGGCATAATTTTACAAAATCAAAATTATATTTAGACGCTGACGGCTTAGGCTGTTCAGCGTTTTTTTATTATTACTTTATAAGAAATCATCATGGCAAAAGTTTTATCACGCTTAGATATTTTGTTGCACGCCAACACCGCCAATTATGTGCGTGAGATGAAAAAGGCGACCGACAAGACCAAAAAAGAATTAAAGAGCGTGGCGGACTATGGCAAGCTCGTGGGCGGTCAGCTTGGTATAGCTTTTGCCACTTTGGGCAGTGCGGTGAGTATCTCACACATCATCGCCACTGCCGACCAAATGCAAAATTTGGCAAGCCAAATCCGCCTCGCCACTGACAGCACCGAGCAGTTTCATGCCGTACAAACTAAGCTAAGAGCCATCGCCAATGAACAGCGGTCAAGTTTTGATGCGGTTGTGGATTTGTATTCAAACTCACAGCGGTCATTGTCCGCCCTTGGCAAAAGCCAGCAAGATGTCATTAATTTCACTCGTAACATGACCATGGCGATGAATGTTGGTGGCAGATCAGCACAGGCTCAAGCCGCCGCCTTAACCCAGCTTGGGCAAGCGTTGGCGTCAGGTGCTTTGCGTGGTGATGAGTTTAACTCGGTCGCCGAACAAGCCCCCATTTTGATGGATTTAATCGCCAAAGAGATGGGCGTAACATCAAATGCCATCAGAGAGCTTGCCAAAGACGGTAAAATCACCGCCGATGTGGTTTATAATGCGGTGGCAAAAGCCACGGACAGTCTGACCGCCATGTCCGCTAAAATGCCAACCACGGTATCACAAGCCCTACAAGTCATTAAAAACGAGTATAATTATCTCATTGATGACATCATGAACCAAAACAGCATGATGAGCCAAAACATTGCCAATGCTGCCTTGTGGGCGGCTGAGCATTTTCGCACACTGGTCAGTGTAGGGGCAATGGTCGGGGCGGTATGGCTTGCCAATGTCGCTAGAAATTCGGCATTGGTTACTTCGTTTGTGGGCTTAACTTCGGCGACTTTGGCAAGCACCAAAGCGAGTATCGCCAATGCTTTTAGCGTACAAGGGCAAATCACGGCTTATAATGCCTTGTCCACTCGCATGATGCTATTGCGTTTGACCAAAGCCCATTATATTGACTTAACCAAAACCGCCATAGCGACCACCGCCGTTTATGCTCGTTCACTGGTTGGTTTGGCAACAAGTTTTAATACCGCCACAGCGTCTGCACGAATACACACGCTCGCCCTAGCAGGGGTTACCACTGCTAAACGAAGTGCGATGGGCGTGGGCATTCTTGCCACTCGTGCCATCACAGGCTTGGGCGGTGCGTTTATGTCGCTTGGGCGGATTATCACCGCTCATCCCATTCTTGTTTTGACCGCCGTTATTGGGGCGGTCATCGCACGCACCGAAGGACTAAGCGGAGCAGTCAAGTCGCTTGGTGATGCGTTTAGTGTGTCAGGTGTGTTGGCAATGGACTTTGTTGGCGGTGTTGTGGACGGACTGGGGACGGTATGGACAGTAACGGCTAACTACTTTGACAATCTTATGGGTGGTTCGGCTAACGCCACAAGTTTTGCCCAAACCGCCTTTGGGGGATTTTTTGCAGGGACACACAAAGGCTTTGTTGGTGTGCTGCAAATTACCGCTCGTGTGTTTGACCTAGCAGGGGCGAGTGTGGTTACTTTTACGCAATATGCGTGGAAAAATATCAGCTCGCTCGGTACTGCCATCACCAATGTGTTCAAAGGCATTGGTAATTTTATCGCATTTGTTCTTGAGAGCGTTATTAACGATGTTACAGCTAAAATCAACTTTGTTATTGATGGTGTAAATACCATCTCTGGCAAGGTTGGCGGTGGCACGGTTGCACTGCTTGGACGGGTGCGAATCGGTCGCATGAATTACGGTAGTACTGATTTTGGCTTTGGAGGATTTACCGCCAGCGTCGCCAAAAATAATACTCACTACCTAGAAAACCAAGTGGTCAATGCCTATGACAAAGTGCAAAGCTCTGCCAAACAAGCCCATGATGCCAATCTTGGTTTGGCAGGGTCTATGGCTGATGTGGCAAAGGGTGCAGACAAAGCAGCTGGCGGAGCGAAAAAGGTAGCAGATGCCAACGATGAGGCTAGCAAAGCCTCAAAAGAGTTGGATGACAATTACAAGTCTCAGCTTGCCGAATGGGGACGAGCTAAATGGGATATGAGTACGCCTTTTATCTCAGAACTTAGCAAGATTGAATTTGAAATCACATCGGTAAGCGGTAAGTTTCATCGTGCCAGCGATGACATGAAAAATAACCTTCGCAAGTTGGCTCGTGAAATGGACATCGCCAAAGCCAATTTTGAGCTACAAGGCACATATACAGAAGCCATGCGTCAAATTCACCTGTCCAATGCTGATGGCAGTAAATACCTAGAAATGGCGTATGATTTACAAGACACCACCAACGCCCTGCATCTTGCCAGCGAAGAGCAGAAAAAGCAGATTTTAAGCACTCTCGCCACCTTAGAAGCTGTTACCAAGGCTCGTGAATTACAAAAGCAAACCAGAGACAGCAGAAATGAGCTTGCCTTACTTGGCGTGGAAGAAGGTATGGCACGAGAGCTTTTCGCCATTGAACAACAGCGTACCGAAACGCTGGGGCAGTACAATCATTTGCTAAAAGATGGACACACTGAGCAATACAAAGCGATAGAAATGGCGGTGAATGCCTTAGAACAAGAACAAAAGAAAATTCTTGTTACCAAAGAATATCACAGCCTTGTTCAGTCTTTAAAAACAGACGAAGAAAAACGGCTTGAAACACTCAAATCCCAGCTCAATGTGCTAACCATGCACAGTCAGGTGATGGGGGAAAATCTTGACATTGAGCGAGCCAAACAGCTTATCAGTCAAAATGTCGGACTTGCCACACCCACCACCAATCATTATGATGAGCTAGACAAGGAGCTACAGTCACGACACGCCATTTTGCGTGCTGGTGTTGATCAGATGCTACAAAATGAACGCTTGACTGAAGAAGAGCGAATCAAAATCAAAGAATGGGGAATTGCTGAACGCTTAAAAATTGAGAAAGCTCACAGCACCGCCATGAACAGCTTGATACTTAGCGATAGCGAGAATATGTTTGGCTCACTGGCGTCCATCACCAAAGACAGCCTAGGCGAGCAGTCAAGGCTATACCGTGCCATGTTCGCCATGCAACAAGGCTTTGCTATTGCACAGGCAGGTCTTGCCATGCAACAAGCCATCAGTAAAGGTCTTACCAAGGGCTTCCCTGAGGGGTTGGCGGATATGGCATTGGCGGTAAGTCATGGGGCAAAGATTGTAAGTGCCATTAAATCCGTCGTCATGCCCGTTGGTCAAGCCCATGACGGCATTATGTCTGTTCCCAAAAGCGGTACTTGGAATCTGGAAAAAGGCGAGCGAGTGCTACCACGGCATACCGCCAAAGCCTTGGATGATAAGTTAGATAAAATCGGCAATGGCGGCCGCCCTGTGAATGTCGTTATCAATAACTATTCAGGCGAAAAGACCGATGTACAACAAATGCCAAATGGTGATATGATGGTAACTATCGGTAAAATGATTAGTCATACCGTTGATGCAAAACTTAATCAGCGTTTTATACAAGCACGCCGACAAGGCGGTGAATTATACGGGAGATAGTATTGCCAAAATTTAATTTTTACCAAGATAAAATCAAAATGTAAACCAAATCACACAAACCTACCGATATTGGTAGGTTTTTTGTTGGGGTAAAGAATGAAAACCTTTAACTGGAAAATGAACATGGGAGCGTCCGCCAGTGTTCACCATAACATTACTAAAACCCAATTTGGTGACGGCTATGCCCAGCGTGTCAGTCACGGCATTAACAATCAGCGTACCGATTGGTCAGGGTCAAAAACAGGCGACTGGCAAACGGTCATCTTGCCCATCAAAACCTTTCTTGATGAACACAAAGGCGTGATACCGTTTTTGTGGACAAATCCGCATGGCGACACCCTAAAATATGTCTGTGAAAATTATGAAATCAGTCAGAAAAAAGGCAACTTTTGGCAGATTGGTTTGAAATTTGAACAGGTTTTTTAAGCATTGGCAAAACTGATTTTGTCAATATCAACCGCCCCACGCAATCAGCTTGGGGCTTTTTTAGGAGCAAAAAAATGAGTGAAACAACTCTAACCGAACTATCACGCACCGAGGCACAGGTATTACAGAGCTTTATCGCACAGGTGGACTATTGGAAAAACCAACACGGCGATAAAGCCAGTACCATTGAGATTACCTACTATCCTGATGATGATGGCTTTGAGGTTAGTAACAATGAAGCTAACAACGGCATACTAAAACGCAATCGTACCACAGTGTTTCGTGCTGACCTTTTGGCATGGGCGTCCAATCAACTGCGTCAACTACAAGGCTATGACAACAGCCAAACGGTAACCGAGTTTAGCCTATCTTATAAAAATGACCGATAT
>ERZ1023220.41-NODE-41-length-29901-cov-6.001541_pt1 | contig 29901 bp, 26 predicted proteins | sample MGYA00380449_ERZ1023220 | MGnify/ENA primary metagenome ERZ1023220 (study PRJEB33173, sample SAMEA4830396) | metagenome | study: EMG produced TPA metagenomics assembly of the PRJEB25223 data set... | reverse complement strand
TGTTTTAAGAAAGTACAATGGCATTGACAAGAAATACTTTCATCTTTTTATCAAAGAATGTGAGTTTCGTTTTAACTATGGCACACCATCCAATCTATTAAGATTGTTAAGAAAATGGTGTGAGATTTAGGAGTTTATCTAGTGCAGTCCCAAAGTTTATTCAATACTGAATATTATTTGATTTAATTTGCCCTAAATATACCTTGTAATCTAAAAAAAAATTTGCTAATGTTAAGAGAATTGATAATATTCGAATATTCAATGGAGTAATAACATGGCAGTAGATGCAAAAACTATTTTCGAGGCAATTTCTAAACCACCTATTGAATTGTTAGCCGAACGAGGAATGGGGCTTTATATTCCCTCTTATCAACGTCCTTATAGTTGGGATAAAGAAAAAGTTAATAGACTGCTTGAAGATTTAGGTCACGGCATCAAAATACTTTTAAAATCAAATGATAGTTTCACTTTCTTGGGTACAGTGATTACGATTCATGATACCAATAACTCTACTGTACAACCTATTGTTAGAGCAGATGTACCAAGTAAGGTTTTGACCGTAATTGATGGTCAGCAACGTATGACAACACTTTTAGTATTGTGTCTTGCCCTTCATAACCAAATTAAAATTGTTCATAAAAAATTTAGCAAGAAAAAAACATCCGTTGAAAATGCACTAAACTCTCAACAGCAATCTAATTTAGATTTTGGAGAAGAGGCGAATTCAGAAGTTGATAATATTCTTCAAGCTTTCGAATGGTTGGATGGTCAAGCAAAATCAGTACTTTCAGACTTAGAAAATGTATTCTTTGAAAAACATGCTTTTGGACGTTCCCCTTTATATCCACGCATGATTCGCTCACTTGATGACCAATGGTCAAGAGATGCTAATCAAAAGAAATATCAATCACCTATTGCCAACCTAATTTTTAATTACATTATTCAAATTGATGACCCACAATATCAGCCTGTTGATTATAAGCCGATGAAACGTGAGGGCAACATTGAGGGTGAAGATGCAATCGTTGATAGATTTAACCAGATTATCAAATCACTTAGTAGCTTATCTATTAAAAAGTCTAGAGCTGGCGAAATGGAAGAAGTACCTTCCATTGAAGAAGTGTATGCAAATCAAGAATTCCAAATTAGCTTACTCAATCATCCAATGCCAACAGAATATATCAAATTAATCAAAAATAGCGAGAAAGAAATTTTTGACGAGCTATTACTCTTAGTGGTATATGCACGCTATGTATTACATCGTGTTGTATTAACGGTAGTTAAAGGCAAAAATGAAGATTATGCCTTTACTATTTTTGAATCACTTAACACCACAGGTGAACCTTTAACAGCTTTTGAAACCTTTAAGCCAAGAGTTGTTAATGCAGTTGGTCTTGCCGACTATGATGGCTCAGATGAAAAAGCTCTGATGGATGAAATTGGTAATTATCTAAGCCAATTCCCTGTTGGTAAAAAACTTCAGACCGCCACAAAAGATTTGCTCATCCAATTTTTTTCCGCTTATTCAGGTGAAAAAGTATCAGGTAGGCTTGCCGAACAACGCTCTGCTCTTAAAGAAGCATTTGAGAAGGCTGTAAGCCCCTTTGACTTTATTAATACACTTGCGACAACCGCAAGATTTAAAGCCAATATTTGGGAAGCCAAAAATCTTAACACATCTATCTCTGATTTTGGTGGTTATGAACTGTCGTCTGTGAGTAAACTTGCCCTAAAATTCTTCAATGATATTGACCATTCTACTGTCATTCCTGTGTTGACTATTTTTTTCAGACAAATCCAGCAAGCTTCAACGCCAGAAGAATGTAAACAACGGTTTAATGAGTTTGAATCAGCCTTACAAGGCATGTTTGCCTTTAGTGTATTATGGCGTGCAACAGGCCGAGGTACATCAGGCATAGATAACGAGTACCGTGAAATTTTGAATAAACACGACATGCCAACAGGATTAAACCCAGTATCAGTAAAACATTCTAATAATAGTGTAGTGGATATTGGCTTATTTAAAGCTGAATTAAAATCAAGATTATTGGATGAAGAACGAAAAGGTAAACTCAAGGATAGAGACACCTTTATTCAAAATTCTTATACTCGCCCTGCCTATAAGTCCGCTAAACTTGCGAAAGTATTGTTACTAGCAGCACATCATAATGCCGTTGAAAATCAAAATAATGATGGCTTAATAAGCAAAGGTAGAGAAAGCGTAAATCCTTGTTTAACTATAGATCAATATATAGATAAAGTTAGTTTCTCTTTAGAACATATTGCACCTCAGAGCAATAATGGTAAGTGGGATACCGAAATTTATACTACACCAGACTTGGTGGATTCTCTAGGTAATCTCATACTGGTTTCTCACAGCCTAAACTCTTCAATGAGCAATCGTATGTGGGCAGAAAAACAGGTCTTTTATCAAGTAGTAGGTGCAAAAACTCCTGAAATAGCAGGCAGTATATTGGCAAAAGCTGCTGAGTCAAATGGCATTTCATTCCGTGAGCATACTAAAGATATGTTATCAGCACAAAAATATATGCCAAATCTTGTCGCTATTGGTAATTATAATGGTAAATGGTCAAAAGAGTTTATCGAGTTTCGCTCCAAACATCTTTATGGACTAGCATGGGATGAGTTAATCCAGTTCTTAGAATAACTTTTGGCTTTGCTATGGATACCTTACAAGATGTTGTTTTCAATCCATTCGATTGTCGTTTAGATGATGTGCTTTTTCTGCCTGCTGTTAAAGAGGCCGTGGGCTATGATTGTATGATAGGTTACTTTAGTAGCTCTTCATTCCGAGCGATTGCCCAATCACTTTTGTATTATTTGCAATCAAACATACAACATCGAATGAGGTTCATTATTAGTCCTAATTTATCCAAAGAAGATATTCAAGTTTTAATTGAATTATATGAAGGGAAAATTAGTACTGATAAGTTAGATAACTATATTTTAAATTTGGATTCACTGAGTGAAAAAACATTAAATGCCTTAGCTTATCTGATAAACCTTGATAGAATCGAAATTAAAATTGCTTTGCCAAAATCGGGACTTTTTCATGTCAAGTGCTGGTTGTTGCCACAAAGTAATAATAGTGAACTTGTTGTACAAGGTTCTAGCAATCATACAGAGAGCGGGTTAGTTCGAAATTTTGAATATCTAAGTGTTTTTTCGACTTTATCTGATACGCCCTCACAAAGAATCTGTCAAAAAATGCGTCAAGATTTTGACCTATTATGGGCAAATGAATATCCAAATGTCACATGTGGTTATTTAAGTTTGGAAGTACTAAGAGCTTTACTAAATCATTATCAAGTCAATCCAAGTATCAAGCAAAGTAAAAAACAATTAGTTGATTATTTATATCAAGCATTACAACAACAGGAAACTCATCTTATGGATAGTGACGAGTCTTCGATAAATCTTGAAAAACTGCTCTCTGAGTATACTCCTAATACACTCATGATACCTGATTGGTTAGATTATCGTGCAGGAGACTATGCTCATCAAGGTGAGGCAATCGATGCTTGGTTTGACAATAACAAGCAAGGTATTCTTTCAATTGCAACAGGTGGGGGTAAAACTTTAACTTCACTTACTGCCGCCACCCTGCTAAGTAAATCATTAAAAAATTTATTAGTTGTTGTATCAGTCCCAACTAAAGCATTGATGAACCAATGGGAAGAAGAAGTCGAACTATTCGGTATCAGAGCTATTAACTTGAATAACTTTAATACCAAATCTGAAAAGATAGCAGCAGTTTCTGACACATGTAAAAGACTGCGTTTTAATTCTTCACATGTTGGAGTTATCATCACAAGCCATGAAGGGCTTAAATCAGACATATTCAAAAAAGTTGAAAAATATTCTCAAATTATCTCTACTTTGCTTATTGCTGACGAAGTACATAACTTAGGAAGCGTTGGTTTTCAAGAAAATCCTCCTGGGTTTTTCGAGTTTAAGTTAGGTCTATCTGCTACGCCAATCAGACAATACGATGAGGAAGGAACGAACTTCTTACTCAAGTATTTCAATGGTGTCGTATATGAGTTTGGTCTTAAACAAGCCATTGGAAAATGCCTAGTACCATTTGACTATATAGTGCATCGAATAACCCTAACTGACGAAGAAAGTGATGAGTTTTTTGAGCTCACAAAAAAAATAAGAAAACTTTCCTTTGCTGCCGAAGCTGGTAAAGACAGTAATGAATATCAAAACTGGACAAAGCTTTGTATCCGAAGAAGACGGATAATTGAAACGGCTGAGAATAAGGTATTAAGTTTTAAAAACTTTATATTAAGCGAGTCAGAAATTAAAAACATGTTGATTTTCTGTAGCGATAAACAGCCAGAGCAACTCAAAGATGTTAATGAGATATTGAGACAAAACCATATTAATTTTCATCAGATTACTAGTAAAGAAACATCAAACAACACCGTCCTAAAGCGTATTATTGATGATTACAATCACGGTAAATTACAAGTACTGACCTCAAAGCGAGTGCTTGATGAAGGTTTTAATGTACCACAGACCAAATATGCTCATATTTTGGCTAGTAATACCACCAAAAAGCAATGGACTCAAAGATTAGGTAGAATTTTGAGAAAGTTTGATAACAAAGATAAAGCTGCTATTCATGATTATATTGTACTTCCTGCATTATATGGTGGGTCATTAGATGAAGACTTTAAACAGTTAATTTTATCGGAAGTGGAAAGAATAGAGTTTTTTATTAACTATTCAAGTAATGGTACAGAGGCAGGTGGTGCTGTTAGTTTATTAGGTGAGATTGGTGATTTATTAAATCGTACAAGGAGCTTGTAATGACAATATCTTCAAAAAAAATCAATATTCTCATTGAGACTGTGTTTCGTGATGAGGCATATAGCGAGAATCGAGATTTACTAACAAAGGTAGCTAAGAATATCTATGCCAAAGAAATTGCAATGGATACAGAAAGTGACCAAAACAAAAAAGAGGAAATTAAATCGATAATTTCTAATAATGCTGATGAGTATGTGATAGCACAAGACTAAGGAAATATCATGAAGCTGAAAAGTGCCAAAATCAAAAACTTTAGGTTGCTTAAAAATTTAACATTAAACTTTTCTACCGATGATGCTAGACCCTTGACAGTTATTAGAGCAGCAAACGAGTCTGGTAAGACCACTTGTGAATATGCTCTGATGTGGGGATTATGGGGGGAGCAAGGATTACCTAATAAATATAAAGAATTTCAGATACTCCCTGCAGATATAGCCAATGATAAAAATGTGATACCTGAAGTAACAATTGAGTTTGAAGCTGAAAGTGATAGAGGTGTTAAAAAAGCCTATAGACTCAACAGACAACTAATACGCAATGGTAGCGTATTCAGAGATACTTTAGATATTTATGAGTTAAAACTTGCAGGAAATGAACGTTTGCTAGACTCTCAAGCTATCAAACTTGTGAATAATATTATTCCTAGCTCATTAAAGGATATCTATTTTACAGATGGCGATAGAGCTCTATCTTTTATTGAAGCCAACACGTCAGCTACGGTTAAGAAAAAACGGGTTGAGGAAGCAATTCGCTCTCTTTTATCTCTAGATATATTAGAAACTACCATTAGGCATGTTAATAGTGCATCTATAAGTTTCAGTAAGGAAATCGATAATACAGATTATGCCAGTGAACTAAAAAAAACCAATGATAAAATTTTATTTAACAAAGGCGAAATTGAAGAAGCTGAGGAAGAATTATCAGATCTTTTAACTAGGAAAGAAAACTTAGTACAATCTAAATTAGATATCCGTAAGAAAATTGATGAAATTCTTAGCCATGGTGATAAAGAAGCTTTAAAAAAACAGCGTAATACGATAGAAATTGAGTTAGAGAAACTCAGAAAGAATGAAGCGGTAGCATTAGAAAATCAGAGAAAGTTAGTGCAGAATACAGATGTTGGCTTTGCATTAATCGCAGATAAGTTTAAAAAAGCGAAACAATATCTGGCAAGTTTAGAAAGTAAAAAACAGTTACCGAAAGCCAATATTCCTATTTTGGAAGAATTGCTTGATAAAGATTTATGTTTTTGTGGCAGTAGTCTTGATGAGCATAATGATGAAGGTGCTAAACGACGTGGTTTTATTCTACACGCCATCAAAGAGAGTGAAGAATCAGACAAGGTTACACAAATCGCTACTAGTTTATATTATAGCGTCAGAAGTTTAGATACGAATATGGCAAAACAGAGATGGGAGAATGCTTATCAAGATGCTTGTGGGCAATATTTAAGTCTATCAAATTTAGTCACTTCTAAAGAGCATGAATTGGAACAAAAAATAAAAGAGATTGATGCTATTAATGATGATGGATTGCAAGCTTTCCGTGCTCAAGAGAAAAAGCTTGAAGATGATATCCATGATAAAAGTAATAATATAGGTAGGCTACAAAAGACAATTGATGCTGCTAAAGAAAAGCTGCTAGAGCTTGAAAACAAGCGAAAAACTATAGAGAAAAGATTAAATAAAGAAGACAAAACAACTAATAAAATCTACCTAGCCAATGATTTGAAAGAAGGATTCCAAACCATCCTCGAGAAATTAAAAAACGATGAAGTGGAGCGTGTTAGCAACGAGATGAATCGTATCTTTCTAGAAATGGTAGGTTCATCGGGTGATTCAAATGAGTTCTCTTCAATCACGCATGCAGAGCTGACAACCGACCATGAAATCAAAGTTTATGGGCTTGACCATAAACTTATCAATGCTGACCAAGACTTAAACGGTGCATCTAGACGGGCGATTACCCTAGCGTTTATTTTAGCATTAACAAAAGTGGCTCAAGTAGAAGCACCTAATGTCATTGATACACCTTTAGGAATGATGTCAGGCTATGTTAAACAATCTGTGCTTAGACAAATTATTAAAGAGGGTTCACAAAGTATTTTATTTTTAACTCATGATGAGATTAATGGTGTACAAGCATTAATTGATAAATATGCAGGTGAAGTATTTACTTTAACCAATCCTGCCCATTATCCAATCATGTTGAAGAACAAGCCACCTGTAGAAGATGCAAGAATCATTAGATGTGAATGTAATCATAATGCGTCATGTGCTATCTGTGAACGTATTGAATTAAGTGAGGTGTAACATGGGCAATCCTTTTACCAATTATAGTATAACCATTCCTTCAGCTTATTCTGAATCTATTAAAAACTTTTGCAACCAGTCTAATCCCAAGCAATTAGGAACATATGTACCTTTCAACCGGCAAGTGGATTTTTGGTATTTCTCATTTCTATATGCAGTTAAAGAGAATTTAGAACCTGAACATATTTCATCTAGTTTAACCCAAAATATTACTCAAGGTAGTATTCTGACTGATGAACAAGTTCATCTAATGCAAATGGTATATCTAGCTAATACTCTCGATATTGATAGCCTCAAAGATAGTAGAACGATATTTAACTATGTTTCAGATATGGCTTTTGCAGGTATGACACATGTTATCGCTCTTTTGAAAGATGAGGATGAAGAAACGCCATTAGATGGTCTATTTACATATATAGAGAGTCGACTTAAGTAATTTATCTCGCACTATGCGTTGTGTCTCACATAGACTTTGCAAAAGTCATTGATATTATATGAAAGTAATATTCAATCAAAATAGAGCAGATTGAACGCAGTCTGTCTCTTACCAATTATGGCATAACCCATTCCTTCAACTTATTCTTATCCATTAAAAATTCAAAAGGAAATACTTATGAGTTGGTTAGAACACGAATTATCTTTGAATAATACACCCGATATTATCAAGCCAGTTTATATTGGAATTGATTTTGGTATATCAACAAGCGTAGTAAGTCGTGCCTATATCAATGGTAAAAAAGTAGATATTGAACTTTTGTAATTGAATCAACCTGAACAATATGGTGGTGTATCCAGGCATTATTTGGCAAATAGTGTTTTGGCATGGAAAGATAAAAAATTGTTATGGGGTCATGATGCTTATCGTTTAAAGCCACTACTTACTGAGGGCGTTAATGTTTTTTCATCTTTTAAAATGAAATTAGGTTTAGCGATTGGTCCAACTTATCCACAAACTCAACTGTCACAAAATAGGGTCACAACGGATGTGGTCATTGAGACCGCTGAAGATGCCACGCGAGTATTTTTTAAACATCTTATTAACAGTGTTAAGCACGAAATGCAAATTGATAATTTAAGTCAGTATCGTTTTGCTTTTTCTGTACCAGCTTCGTTTGAAGCCAACCAACGCCGTAGCCTTTTAACGGCTTTACAAGAAAATGGTATTTCAGAACAACAGTGTTGTTTAATTGATGAACCAAATGCTGCCTTTTTAAGTTTTTTATATCAAGCTATTAAAAGTGATGAACAAACACCTATTATTGAAAAATTAAAACATCAAGAATGTAATATTTTAGTTTATGACTTTGGTGTAGGAACATGTGACATTTCTATTTTACAAGTTTCTATAAAAGAGCGTATTAAATCCAGAAATTTGGCTATTTCAAAATTTACTGCTCTAGGTGGTGATGATATTGACCTTGCTATCGCCAAAAAATTTTTGATAGACCAATTATTAGGTGACACAAAATATGATATAGAAGGCCGTGATATTGACGAAATACTTATCCCAAAACTCAAAGCCACTGCTGAGAATCTGAAGATTGATATTAATAAATGGCTAATTCACAAAGGATTTGGCGATTTAGATAAAATTTTTAATTATGCAGATATTGGTTTTGAAACCTTATCAATAAAGGAAGTCAAATTAAGAAAAGATAAGTCTTTTGATGTAGACAAACCCAAATTGTATCTACATGATTTTGCTAACGTTATGGAGGAATTCGTTGGCGAATATCATGAGGAATATAGTAAACATCATATAATTGCTCCTATTTACGATGCTCTTCAAAAGGCAGAATTGATAGCTGATGATTTAGATACAGTATTATTTATTGGCGGTAGTTCAAAAAGTCCATTAGTACAGTCTTGTGTTATGCGAGAACTCACACAAAATGATGAAAATATTGAGTTTATCATCCCAAAAGATTTACAAGCATATGTTTCACAAGGTGCAGCGGTGCATTGTTTTAATTATTTTGGACTTGGTATTGATTGTGTTGAACCGATTATGTCAGAGTCTGTATATATCATGAGTCTATGAGTATGGTGATACCAGCGTCTTCATCTGTACCATCAAGAATGCCTTTTCGTACCGAGCTTATAGTCATGAATAATAATCAAAGTATAATTGAACTACCAATTTGTGTGGGTAATAAAAATAAATTACTTGGTATTTTATCTATCCATGCGGATGATGATTGGGAATTAGGTAGCGAAAAAACTTTTAAATGTGGTGATATAGTTATTGTCAAAGCTCAAATCAATCATGAAAAGTTATTACTAGTAGAAGCCACTGTCAATGAGAAAGTTGCTACCACACAAATTTTAAACCCCTTAGCAAATGAAGAGTTATCAAATAAGCAAATGCAGGTTTTGCAGGCAAAACAAGCCTTCAATCAGTCATTACTAGATAATCAAGGCAGACCGACAAAATATGTGGTAGAAGACTACATTCGTACATTAGAAGATGCTGACGAGTTTGAATTAGCAGCAGATTTTTATATCGTATTAGAACGTATGGATAAAACTGAAAATCATGCGACACAAATTTGTTATTTGTATTCGCGTGCAGGCATGACAAGAAAATCAGACTATTGGGCAAAAATTGCCCATAAAAGAAAGCCGAATGAAGTAACAGTCTATAATCTGTATTGCAAAGAATTCGATGTTAAAAAGCAAGTCGAGTAATTAGAGGAAGCTTTAGAGTTTAACCCAAATTACACATCAGCATTATTGGCACTGGGCAAGATATTCCAAAGACAAGGCAAGCCAATAGGCGAAAGGCTGTTAAGAAAAGCTCAAGATTTACTGCAAAATACCATTATACCATCAGAGAGAGATTTACAAGACTTAATTAAAGTCAGTCAAGCATTGAGTGATGAAGATATTGAATCTGATGCTAAAAAACAATTAGATAAAATGAAAAAAACAAAACATGAAGCATCATTACCATATGATTTAAATAACTTTGTATCGTCGTTATCAGGTCGGCAGTTGGCCAATAAACCATAAGGAAAAGTTGTCGTGAGTTGGTATGTACCGTTTCATAAACTAAGCGATGAACAACGCATGATGGCAACCGATGCGGTAGATAATCTAGACCGTATAGTTTGGGTGAAGGGTTGTGCAGGTGTAGGAAAAACTACCGTACTGTTTCAAATGGCAGAGATATTCCGTCAAAAATATCCCAATAAAAGTATAGCAATCGTTACTTTTACACGCGCCCTGGTTGAAATGCTTCAAATGTCGTTAGAAGGCTATCAGGATATCACCAATGCAAAAGTCATGACTTATAATTATTTTATTAGACAACCTTTGCATTTTGATTTTTTTTAGATGAAGTACAGGATGTTACTGAGTGGGACTTATGGCAAATCAAGCGGAAGTCTGAACATTTGTATGTCGCTGGCGATTTTAATCAACAAATTTATCAAGACACTATCAGTGAAAAAATACTGCTAGATATGTTAAATCCAAGGATAAGTGAGTTGAAAGAAGTATACCGTTTGACTAAAACCGTGGCAAATGTCTCTAACCACATTTTACCTAACTCAAATATCTTGGCTGGGCAATTTGCCAATACCAATGCTGACACAACTAATAAGCTGATTAGATTTAATGATATTCATGATGAATACGAATGGCTAGTCAATGAATCTACTCAACGTGCTAGAGCCTTTAAACCCAATGTAATTTTATTCTCCTACCATTCAAACTCAAAAAATCCAATTGCAAGTTTAGAGAATTTTTGTAAGTTTTTAGCTAATAAATATAGTTTCAAAATAAGGTATTCAGGCACACAGCTTGATTACTTTGATTTTAATCAAAAAATGGATGAGCTTGACTTAAATTTTCGTTTCTTTGGTAATGGTAAAGGCAGTCTGGCAGTAAGTGATACAAAACCTATTGTTTATTTAATGTTGTTTCATAGTGCCAAAGGTTTGGACTTCCAAAGCGTATTTATCCCATGTGTTAATGAGGAGAGAGGATTTTGGCGTAGGGATGATACACAGGGATTACGACGCCGTTTGTTATTTGTGGCTACCACTAGAACTCGCCAAGACTTGTTTTTAAGCTATCATTCAGATAAGCCACACAAATTTCTAGAAAATATAGACACAAGCTATTTAATTCATCATACGGAGTTAATGAGTCAAAATACAGCAGCAGATATAGAAGCCAATGATGAAGAGGATTATTTCTAATGATTACACAATATAACCAAGTTACTCATCTAAAGAATTTTGATTGTTTTGCTATTACTTTTAAAGAATTTTTGAACTGGTCAGCGTATGGTGTTTTGCGTATCAATCGTAGTCGTATCCATTATTTTGATGGAGCGGAAGATACTTTTAACTTAATCATGGATAATTCGCCTGATGTCGATGTGAATATCAAGGGTGAATATTTATTTATACATTTAATTTCTGATTATCAAAAGCAAATTTATCAGAGAACGACAACAGATTATTATCTTAAATTAGAAGCAGTAGAACAATTTTTTGTGATGGATGAACATGCGTATCAGCTACTCATTGGGTGAGCAAATGCTGCCAAAGTATCTTTAAAGCTAGATGAAGATATGACGGGATTAGCAAAGGGTTGGATTAAAAAACATAAAAGTGTCTTAAATGCGTTTAAAGCTTTAAGATTTGTATCGGTTTTGGGGTTTGATGAAGCGGATTTTGATATTGAAAGTGATAAAAGTTCTCATCTTGAGAATTTTAAAAACCATATTTTAAAGTCTTATCAAGATATTTATCCTAATATTGAAAAATATCATGATAAGTTGATTTATAGTTATAGATTTTTAAATGAATATATCAAAAATATTTGTAGTTTAGAGCCTGAACATTTGCGTGATTATATTTTAATGAAAATTTTAAAATTTTAAAATTTTAAATAGCCAATTAAGTGAAATAGATATAGCTAAAGATAGAGAGTTAGCAATTAGTGATTATCAATATGCTTTTGAAGAGCATCTAGGTGTCGAAAAGTTTATTAGACAAGAATTAGGTAAAAGCATTTCTGATTTTTTACTTATGACACTATATGTGCATTACAAAGTATTGATTGAAGAATATTTTGAAAATTTTGGTGAAGATATTGTTATTGCTTTTGTAAAAGATTTAAAAAAATTGCAAGATGTAGAAAACAACAATAACAACGCTAAAATTGTAGCCTATGAAATAGGGTCTTTATTACCTGAAGTGTTTATTAATCATCTATATTATGTCAAAAATAAAGAAACCCCCGACCTTGGCTCTTGGGTGACTATTTTTCTCCAAATAGCCTTGTTTTACCTTAAATAATCTCTTTATATATCAATATTTTATGATTATTATCAGTGTTGATGATAATTACGCACTTTGTTGTATTTTTATATATTGTCACGAAAAATGGTAGGATAAATTTACCTCATCATTTTTCGTCATTTATCATATTTTTTAATTTTTCATGCTTAAGCTTGTCAATGAAAGCAGTAGGTATTGATTGAGTTAAATCTTTTTTATTTATATTTCCTATTTAACAGTATTAAACTTTTTTATTCATATCCTGAAAGTCGTCAGTTTGGTTTGGTTTGGGTTGACGATTTTGCGGTGATTGTTAGCATTATTCACCGCATATATTGCAGAGAATATGTGGTATAAATACCGCAGATAAGTCAAAATTGAAAATGTGATGGTTGATACTTATATTTATGAAGATCCAAATTGGACAGTTGCACTCTTCGGTTGCACGCTACCTAGGCATTGAAAAACAGTATCAATCTCAGCTTGTGGCACCAGGCAATGAAGTGGAAGCGATTGTTGGGATGATGTTTAAATCCACCTCAAGATTTGATTTGTCATTATCCTTAGATGAAGTCTGTCGTTGGCATCATGCGCTACCAATGACTTTAACAAAGAGCAAGCACTTAAAGAGTTAAATGCTCAGGTGGTGATTACCACAGAGTTTGGCAAAGAAGCACCAAAGGCAGTGGCGGAGTTTACCCAGTATCAACAAGATGCTATCCTATCGCAGTTACAAAATATCGAACATTTGAGCGATGAACAGATCAATGAAATCCTAAGCGAAGCAGCCAAGTGGGATGAAGGCGGTATCTACCGCGTGGCATTACATACAGCTGTGGGTGCAATAGGCACAGGTACTATTGAAGGTGCTGTCACCACAGGTTCTGTTGCAGCAGCTGCACCAACAATCGATAAATTGTCAGAACAAATAACCGAACAATTGGTAAAAGCTGGCATTTCAGAAGATACTACACAAAATGCCACAAGTCTAATCACAAGCCTTGCCATTGCAACTGCTACCCAATCAGTAGGAGTGGATACTACAAGTACTGTGATGGTGGTGAATGCAGATGCGTTTAATCGGCAGTTGCACCCTGATGAGATTCGTTTTATTTTAGACAAAGATAGAGTAAAAAGATTCGCTGATAAGTATGGATTGAGCATTGAAGAGGCGGAAAAAGAGTTAGCAATTGTTGCTACGGCTTATCATGATTTGCAATGGGCAGAGGCATTTGAAAAAGATGGTGATAAATTAAATGTGTTGCACGAGGATCAGGATAGAGCTTTTGATTTTTTATACTACGATGAGGATGTTCAAAACTATTGGCACAATTCTACTGAAGCCAATAGCGGCATGAAGTTGTTTGAAGACGATTTAACAGATAAGGTTCGTGGAGACTCTTTTAAAAACTTAGATGAGCTAATGCGGGCTGCAGCTCATGATCAGACCGTCAGGGAGTATATAAAATTAATATGGGTTAATAAAGATCCTGCATTGGCAACTTTTGAGTATAATAAAGGTGTCACTAATGCTTATAACACAGCAAACACCAACCCTATTGAAACTACAAAGCTCATATTGGATGACTTTATTGATTTAATTCCTAACATCATCAAATCTGTACAAAGCTCTGATATTGGACCTATAGACAGTGTCCGAGGAGTAAAAGATTATGAAAGACTATTGCAGTTGCAAGGTAATTACTATGACTACGGATACTTAAAGGCATCTCAAGATATAGAAAACTCTCAAAAAATATGGATGACAATGCCGGCAGCTGAGGTATCAGCACTTGCAGCTGAAAAGGTTTTGTTAGGGAGGAATGTTGGGTATGATAAGCTCGCCTCCACTCAAGAGAATACTGTAAAAATTGAAAATAATGTTAATGTGGATAATCCCGGTCTTGCTGTACACGCAGTCAGAGAGTTTACCGCCACCAAAGGTAATCCTGTTATTCATCGTGCAGAAAATATCAATTTAGGACAAACCATTGACCGTGATGGATTAACAAGAGTTGATAAAATCAAAGAATTGAGTGATGACCAAATTGCCAACAATTTAGGCTTAGAGAATAGATGGCAATTATCATACCACCCAACAGGTTACCCCGCTTGGAAGCCTGGTACGGAAGTGGTGGACAGAGTGCTGGATAAGCCTGAAAAAATGCGGATGGTGATTGACAAAGACCAATACGATCAGTTGATGGGACAAGGAAAAAAATATGAAAACTACACCCCTGAGCAACGAAAACAAGCTTTAGGTGGCTGGGCAACCCAAGAACCGATTAACTCGGTTGCTGATATGCGTCAGCGATTGGCAGTCACCGAAGATTTTAAGTCCAATATTGCCAAAGACGGCACGCCAAACAAATTCTATGTGGTAGAATTTGAAGTCCAAGCAGGTGTCGGTGTCCGTGAAGGCATTGCAGGTACAATGTTTGATAGCAAAACAGGTCAAGTGATGCCAGGTGGTGTGAAGCAAATTAACTTTGCTAAAGAAAACGCCTATACAGACCCCGATAAATTTATTATTGACCTTGATAGCATTAAGGAGATTAAGTGATGAAGAAGATTGTGGATATTTGTGATATATATATATATGAAGATGGTACTATTTTAGAATTTTCATCAAGCAAATGGGGTGATTATTCTGATATTATTTTAGATAAAAGAAAACGAGATATGAAACCTATATTTTTGGTCAATAAACTAATTTATGAAGATGGCTCTGAATGGATACCGCCTTTTTCAGAAGATATACAAATCATCAACAAAGACAGAACCGAATTTTTAGTGATATTCGGTGAAGAGCCTAATTCTTTTAGTCAAATCAAAGAACCCCCTTGGTATTTCCCACCCCCTGACAATGCCGCCATTTATTATTCAGATGGCACTTTAAAGCATCAAATAACTATACCAAAAAATGCCGATGGCAACTTTATTTTTACAGAAGCAGGACATTCAGTTAAATACCCACATCTTAAAACGGTGATTTTACAATTTACTAACCCAAAAATCAATAAAGGCGGTTGGTACAATCTTTATGCCATAGACCCTGATATACCCGAACTAATCAGTACTGGACAGATGATAAAATGGTAGCATTTAAAAGGCAAGCAGGTGTCAGTGTTCGTGAAGGTATTGCGGGCACAATGCATGATGGTAAAATGCCAGGTGGCGTGAAGCAAATTAATTCGTTAGAGAAAAATGTGCATACAGCCCGTAGGCCGGGCTGAGGTACGAAACCCAATCAAGGCAAGTAAGGTTTGATAGAATTCTACTCGTTGAGGGTCTAACAAGTCTTTGGCAATAAAACCTGCCAAAGCTTCATGGCTTTCATTACCTCCTTGTAGATGACTACACTTTGGCAAGCGTGATTATACCGGTACAAATCAACCCCAACCCTGCCACCATCTTTTTTGATGGTGGTTTTTATTCTTGATCAAGCGGTTTGGAGATGCATATCTCTTAGCTTGGGATCTTCATTGATATACGCCTGCACTCTAAAGCAGACATCCCGATAGCCGCGCCAGTAGTAATCCGCATCTTGTTTATCAAACATATGTCGATCCCAGATGTCATCCATCCACGGAGTAAAGGTTGCTCGTGCAGTCAGCTTGAGTGGATGTTCCATGCCTTGTTTTAGCTGTTCACAGACGGCTGCATCAAATAAGTAGCTCATGGCTTGGTGTTTATACTCACCATGTTTACAAATATCTTTGAGTGCCAATACAAACAAAGCTTGTATTCTAGCACCTGTAGCACCAACCACATTGCTAAGATGGATATTAGTAGTGTACACCTGGGCATGCTTGTGACTAAACTGCTTGATGATCAATACATCACCAGCAGCACTGTCGTTTCGAATAAAAAACACCTTTTGAACTGCATCAAACCCTGCTTCTGGCTCAAAACAAAACTCCATAATAGATTGGACGGTATCAAAACGGCTCATGTCTTGGTTTTTGATTGGATAAGGCTGTTTTTCATCAAACATTAGCCATTCGGCATCGCATCCTAGATAGTCCGCCAGTTGTTTAAGCTGCATAAAAGTTGGTTCAAGATCACCATCAAACCAACGAATCACTTCATCAGCTCTTTCATAACCCAAATCATAAGCGATACGCGCAGGTGATAGCTGTCGCACCATTGGCACCTTGCTCAATTCAAATAAGGCTGTATTTAATCGTTCTTGAACCGCACTTAATCGCTTGGTTTTATGATGGCGAGCAACAATCTCATCTAGCTTTTGCATGATGTCTGCATAGCTGTCATTGGGTGTGGAGAATGAGTTGACCAAGCGATAGTTCATTTCAAGATTTAAAGAACGACCATGAAACTGTGCTTGCTCTTGCAGTTTTTGTTTAAGGTCAGGCGGGATGCGCAAATTAACTTGTATATCTCCAGCCATAATGAGTAACTCCGTGGGTAATGCGATTTGGTTGTTATTCGGTATTATATAGAAAAATCATGGGTTTTTTAATTGGCAAGGGATACATTGTAAACTTTTTTTAGTCGTCTATTTGGTATAATATGGTATATTTAACATTTATAATAGTATATAATGGTACATAAAGTATTTGACTTTAAATTTATTTGTGATTATTATAATGCTAAACTTAATTTTTATTTTATAAGGATGGTGTGAAATGCCTGCTCAACACAGAAATTATATTTCTCAAACCAATGTGAAACTACCCAACGATATCAAAGAATGGGCTAGACAGCAAGCGTCACAGGATTTTCAGTCGCTCTCAGGCTTTATCTCCAAACTTATCAATGAAGGGAAAAAACGTCGCGAGACCGCAAAAACAGTTTGTGACACCCAACTGGGTGCATCAATACAACACTTATCTTTATAAACCAAGACACGCTTTTTGCGTGTCTTTTTTACTGATTTTACCAACCAAAACGATATTAAGGAGTGGATAATGCACTGGCCTTAGCTAATACAGATGTCAATATTAATACGATTGCAATGAAAAAGCACTATCAATTGGCGTTGATAGTGCTTCAATAAAGATGTCGTTAAACACAGCCGACATCTTATTATCCCTGCTGGTACTTGATTTGTCAAGTGCTATAGGGTCTTGCAATCCTCAAAAAAAGAATTTTAATTATAAAATATATTGAGGATTTCTCATGAACATAGATAATAAAACCATCCGTGTTGCACTAGAGCAAATCGATCAGGGCTTAACAACCGAGCCGTTGCTCGCCATCTAAGCATCTCACCAACCACAGTCGCCAAAATACGCAAGCTCAATCAAAACTGTATGCTTGGTATTGATGAAATACTGGCAACAAATGATGTTGAAATGCAAAGGCTTTTGGGCTTGGTCAAGGTATACAACCCACACAAAATCAAATCCATCAAAACACATCTTGATTGGGCATACATTGATAAAGAGATGTCGCGCCCTGACATGATACTTGGGTTATTATGGCAAGAATTTAAAACGCTTCATCCTGACGGAATCGGCTATTCTCAGTTTTGTGAATAATATCGTAAATACAAGAAAACCTCCCGTCCGAGCAAGCGACAGATCTATAAGGCTGGCGAAATGGTGCAAGTGGACTTCTGTGGTCGCAAAGTGCCTATTTATAATGAGCGCACAGGCACAGTGATTGTTGAAGCTGAGATTTTTGTTGCCATACTGCCTGCATCTGGGTATATCTATTGTACCGCCGTCCCATCTCAAAAGGCGGAAGACTGGCAACTGTGTCATATTCGAATGTTTGAATTTTTTGGTGGTGTGCTACTCAAGCTGGTCACAGACAACTTAAAATCTGCGGTGATTAGCCATAATTCAACAGGTATTCAAATCAATCCCTCATATAGCGAACTTGTAGATCACTATGACATTATTATTGCACCCTCACGACCTCGCAAGCCAAAAGACAAATCTATGGCAGAACTGGCGGTGCATATTGTTCAGATGGGTATTTTGGCTAAATTAAGAAATCATCGGCTTTTTAGTTTGGATGAACTAAACCATACACTCTCACAAGAGCTTTGCAAATTAAATACCAAAACAACAAAACGCTACCCAGAGAGTCGATATGTTTGTTTTAGCAAGACTGATGAGCAGTTTTTAAATCCGTTGCCTGCCAAGGCGTATGAAATATGCCAATGGTTCTATAATCTTAAAGTTACTGAGTTTTATATGATTACTTTGGAACATGCCAGCTATTCTGTCCCATATCAGTTTATAGGTCAGCGTGTAGATGTCAAACTAACAGATAACAAAGTATTGGTGTATCTACACCGCGAACTCATCGCTGAACATCAACACATTACCACAGGTAGCAATATTTTGCATGAGCATATGCCAAGAAATCATCAGCTGCAAGATGAAATGCAGCCAGATAAATTACTGGCCTGGGCACAAAATATTGGCAAACAAACCGCTCATATGGTTCAAAAGATTATGCAAAACAAATCCGGCTATGCCAATAATCTTAAAAAGCTCAATCAGTTAAAGCGATATTTGCTTGATCATAAAGTGCCGAATATGCAGATAGAGCAAGGCTTTGACTATGTGCAAAGACTCAATATCTGTGCAGTTGACCGCATCATTTCGGTATTTAAAATAAAGTTTACCAAAAGACAGAATATCTAATCATGCCAAGCATGGAAGATTTGGATGTTGCATTCGCCTCAAACCAACTGCATGAAAACATTTGTGGCTCAAATTATTACGCCAATGAAATCAACCAAATTGCAAGCTAGGAGATTAAACATGACAATTAATACCATTATCCTAAAACTCAAACAACTAAAACTTAGCCATGCCGCCAACTATTATGAGGCGCATTATCTGGCACCAAGCAATCCACAGATAAGCACGACAAAGCTGATTGAAGGTATGCCTGAACATGAAATCAATGGTCGGCACAATAATTACATCAATAAATTGATTAAAAATGCCAAGTTTCGCTATAGCAAAGCCAGAGTTGAAGACATAGACTATAATAGCAAGCGTCTCAGTCCAGACAGTATCTCGCCATTGTTAGAATGCGAATGGATAGATAGGCATCGAAGCACCATTATTATGGGTGCGACAGGAACTGGTAAGACTTGTCTGGCTTGTGCGCTCGGCAATTACGCTTGTCGCAACTTAAGAAAAGTGACGTTTGTTCAAGCTGCTGATTTATACGAAGATATTATCTTATCAATAGCCGATGGCAGTATCGCCAAGGTTAAGCAAAAATACTGCAAGGTGGATTTGTTAATCATTGATGACTTTGGCATTGGTGAATTACTACCGCAGATATGTCCTGTGTTGCTTGATATTATTGATAAGCAATCTAGCGTTGGCGGTTTGCTGATTACTGGCCAATACCCTGTCGCAGCTTGGCATGGATTATTTCCTGAAGCAACCATAGCTGATGCTGTGCTTGATCGCATCATTCACCGAGCATACCCACTTACACTGGCAGGCGAATCTATGCGGAAGAAATTAGCGCACACAATAAATTAACACCACAATAATCATAGAGACTCAACTAAAATGACCAGCATTCACTGGAATCGCTGGTCATTTTAAATCGGAATTGGTGTCCATTTTAGACTGGAATAAGTGGTCAGGAGGGTATGGATTTTGCAATGGATAATGCTAGATTCCTTAACGGCGGTGATTTGAAGCATATTACCAGTTTGTATAATACTATGTTGTTGTATTTACCACCTTACTCACCTGAGCTTAATCCTATAGAAAATAAGTGGGGTGTGGTTAAGCAAAACGTTAGGCTATCTATTGGTAGTTTTGATTCGCTCGAAGCTCGAAGATTGTGTTAATTACTGTTCAGTTTGATTTAGGATTTACTATATAAAAACGAGATTAAACAATGAGTTAATAGTGAATTGGTTTATTTCCATGTTCTCTATTAACTCCAAACTTAAGATTAATCGGGATAAAATCGCTCAGTTCCTTGATTTTGGGAGACGGACGGCGTGAGTTGTTAGTGGAGTATTGTATAAGGCAAGTTTTAAAATTAAGACATAATCTGTCAAAAGTTTATATATAATATGAGAATTCAAGAATTTGATTTAATGAAAAGCTTGCAAATGACTGATAAAAATTTACAAAAATTGAAGGATGAAATCGTCAATCTTTAATAACAACTTGCTCAAGGTTTAGTTGGTAAAGACGAAGTCATGAAATCAGCCTTACTGGCATTGGTTACAGATGAAAACATTTTACTCATTAAACAACCAGGTGCAGCAAAAAGTATGGTGGCTCATCGAATTTCAGAGGCTGTTGCTACTACTGGTAGACGCAGTTATTTTGAATACCTGCTGACCAGGTTCTCAACGCCAGAAGAGTTATTTGGACCTTTATCGATTAGCGAGTTAAAAAAATCAGATTTCTCAGTCATTTAGTGACTATCTTAAAGCTCAAAAAATCAGTTGAAACTTAGTATTTACTCCGTACTTTGTGTAGGTAATTGAGTGACTGATAACTTTAGTGATGAAGTTTTCGTACTGTAACTCATTGAGAAGATTACTTGTGACACATCACACATACCTTACCCACACCGTAGATATCATCCATGTCTAATTCAGGTTCACCGTCAGGACGAAGCGGGTTTACTTTAATCCGCTTTTTCATTTGGGCAATGCGTTTTTCATGGTCAGCTTTTATTTGGGCGACACGTTCTGGACGGCTCAATTCTTCTAAGGATTCACGTTCTGACCAAGTGAATGGTGATTGGTGTTCAAGAGCCTCTTTTTCATAACGCATTGCATCAGCGAAAGCTTCTGGATGACGCTCAAGCAGTCCGACCCACTCAATTTTGCGTTGGAAGAAGCAAAAAGTACAACCACTACGAGTACGCCATTCATAATATGAAGGCAGGCCGACACCCGAGTTTTCGAGTATTTCCATTACCCCTGCTTTATCGATACCATCAGTACGAAATGGCAATTCGACGATGAGATTTTCATCGTTGGAGTCATAGCCACTACGGTAAGGCTCATCCGCACGAATTGCGACATAAGAACGGACTTCGTAACCATCATCAATGAATTTTTGAACCCATTCTTGGAATGGCTTTAACTTCATTTTAATGGTACACCAACGAGCTTGAGGTGATGGTAGGTATTCATTATGCTGTTTTAACCAAAAATCAAAATCTCTATCAGGATTAATGTGCAAAATAGGCTTACCTAGATACCCTTCAAGATAGGATAGGTACTCATAAACTTCATCTAACTCTTTGCCTGTATCAGTGAAGAAATAATCAATGTCTAGCTCGGGATAGTTATCACGCATATAAATCGCTAATGCAGCACTATCTTTCCCACCCGATACACCTAAAACATGTTTAACTTTTTTCATAATTACGGCTCCAACTATGATTGATTGGTAGCAAGATATTTAAATAATTCTGAAATCGTTGCTACTTTATCATTCATATCAAGCTTGTTAAATCCATCTAATTCAAGAATTTGCTTCGTAAGATTATCAATTACTTTTTTGCTTTCAGGCACGACATGAGCATTTCTTTGGAACTGGTCGGCGATGTTAGGCGATTTGATAATCACAGATACTTTATAGCGGTCTTCAGTAGGTTCGATATCACTGTTGATTTCAGCCTCTAGGAAACTAAAACTTAAATTACTCAGTTGTTGCAAAGCCTTTTGAATATCTTGGTCAATCCAAGTTTTTGGTGGTTTATTACCTGCCAAAAGACTAATCAAGCCTTCTGCGTCCTTTGGTGAGCCTTGGTAATTGCGTAAACGTGTAATAAATGGCTCAAGGGTTGCATCACCCGATTTTTTCCAAATCGCATTGGCACGATTATTAATTGATTCAAAATCTGAAGCATCAAATAAATTATTAACTTCATCATTTTGAATAATTTTTAGATTTAAAAATAGTTTACGATTTAAGTCAGCTACCAAGTCAGGATATTTACTGTGCATATCCTTAAGGGCTTTAATAATCGCATCAGCTTTTTCTTCATCCGAATCTGTGACATCAAAAAAACGTGGTAAATCATCAAATAGTAGTTTATTTGGGTCATTGGATTGCTTGAGAATATTGCGTAAATGCTTGGTGTTGGGCTCTAGTTCATTGGTACGTTGTAGCCAACTTGGTAATTTATCAAACACTGAAATCAACGCTTGAGCGATTGGTAACGGCTCATCACTAATCGGGTCAGTGATATAAGCACAAAACTCAGTCGCTAACTTATCTTTTAATTGATAAATCCAAGGTTGTTGATTTTTTAGATGCGATACTTCGCGGATACCCACGCATTTTGGTGATTTGAGTAGATATTCAGCCAATAGATATTGGAGATTGGGTTTATATTCACCTTCAATGTAGTTCGCTAAATCGCTACTACGAGAAATAATGTAAGCAATATAAAGAATATCGCATAGGCCTGCTTTGACGCCAAAGGGTGGAGCTTGCCACTCACGATAGATTTCATCGGCAGTAATTAATCGTCCGTCTTGCTGAGCGATATAATCGTTGGCACATTGCCAAATTCGGTAAAGACTTGAGTCTTTGCTTGGCATATCAAAATAAAAATATTCACCACTTTCGTATTCACGATGAATCCCATTTTTTAGCAAGATAGATTCATAAATTGCCTTTTCAGGTGGGAATTTTTCGATGCCCAGATTGGGTTCTTTACCATTTTCAATCATACGTTTGACAAGTTCACGGATTGCACCTTTAGCGTTTGGCGAAGGGGCGTTGCGATTGACCAATTCATTGTTACAATCAATCGCCTGTGAAACTTGTTGTTCTGCAATATCGGACGCTAAACTTGAAACTTGGAAGCTGTTTAGTTGTTTCTCTTGCCCGTCAAAATTAGTATTTATCCATTTGGAATGAGTTAATAAATTTTGTAAATAGACATGGATTTTATCTTCGACATAAACTAAATGAGCTTCAGTTTCTTGACGTGCAATCGTATCATTTATCAGATGGCGGTCGGTTTTTAAAATCTCTTTAATCGCTAATAAGTCTTTGAGTAGGTCTATTAGCGTGGCGTATTTTTTGACAACTGTAATAATAAAATTCGGATATTGCTGGCTCAATGCTTCAACTTTACGGTTGGCTTCTTCAAATTCTTCTTCAGAAGTGGGTAACAACACACAGAAATAGCCAACCAGAGAAGCGTTGGTTGATTGTGCTAACGCCTCAAATACATCTTCAAGTTTGCCATTGTTTAATGGCATCAGCTTGACTTCCATCCAGCGCAAGCTACCTGTAGTTTGGTAATGGTGTTTGGCAATAATCGGGTCAAACTGTTTTAATTGTTCAAAAGGTAACTGCTGAATCTCTGGTAAACGCTCTTCAATGGCTTTGCTTAAGTTAAAATCACTGCCTTCATTTAATAAATAGGCTTGTTTAAACTTACTATAAAAAATCAGCCCAGATGCCTCAAACTCAGATAATAACGATTTAATTTGCTTTGGTTTAATCTGTAAGGCGGCGACAAGCAGGGGAATATCACTATGCACACCTGTATCATCGGCAAGAAGTGACACCAAAGAGATGGTCTTAATAAGACGGATTGCTAACTCATCGTTACGCACTTGGTAACGACTGACTGCCATTTGAGCTAATAACCATGATTTTGCATGGTCAGTCGCCAAAATCATATTACCTAGGTTGCTATCGATGTAGTCCCAAAGCTCATCAGGCTGATAAATATGGAACTCTTGAATAGGGGTTTGCTTTAAGTAATTACTGAAACCATAAGGCTCAGCAGACATCAGAAAAGAGAAAATACTGCGTTGATTTTGCCCAAAATCTTTTTTCGATAATTGGCAAAGCAAGACGGCTACAAGTGGGTGTAATGGGAATACTTGTGTTAGTGCTTGAGTGAGTTTTGCAGCATCAGTATTTTTGTTTTCAGTAATATTATTAACAAGGCTTGCTACGATATTTTGATAACTTGCTTCCTGTTTAGTAATATTTTTATCACTATGGCTAATATTGATGACTTTTGATATTAGGTAAAGCTGTTCATCAACGGATAGCGTGATAGCACAGTCAATAAAACGCCCTTGAATTTTCAGCCATTCATTATAAATTTGTTTTTTAGCTTGGCGAGCGTAAGCGGTAAATGACTGGTGTAAAATACCAATAAAGACAATCTTGCCTTGGCTACGATTCACAAATTCAGCTAACTGTTGTAAGAAATAAATATCGTTGTTTTGCTCACTACGATTAACTGCCTCAAGCGTTTTACCAAGTTCGTCAATAAAAATAATCAGCTTTTTATCGCCTTCTACCATTGCTGATAGCGTATCGAATATCTGCTGGGTGCTGATATTATCCAATGACTTATCAGATAAAGCTTCTTTAAATAATTGCTCAGGGCTTGTGGTTTTACCCACTAGATTCATCACTTGCCAGTCATAAGCATTGTTATCAAAAAAATGGGCAATACTTTGAGCATTGGTTGGACTTAATTTATCTTTGGCAAGCTCACTTAATACTTTATTTGGGCTTACCAAGGCTTGTAAAAACAAGGCTAAGCTGGATTTCCCAGAACCATATGATCCAGTCCAAGTAAACGCTGATTGATTTGATTGCTCAATCATGGTGGCCATTCTAACCAATACTTGTTCATAAGATATTGGGCAATAGAAGTTTTCAATTGCTTGAGTTTGGTTGCTATCAAGGTCAATATTCACAGAACGTTGAAAATAATCATTGCGTTCAATGAACTCAGCAAGATAATGAATTTCTTTTGGCTTTTGCGTATTTTTTTTCATAGTAAGTATCAATATTTATTCAGTATTCAAGAAATTAACGAACATAATCAAAGGTTTTCATATTTTTAATGCTGAGTTTAAAGGTTTCATCAAGCGTATGACCTTGTGTCAATTGGAATTGACGAATACCAGCCGATTGTGTCCAAGCAATAGGGTAATCAAAGCTTTCAAGCTGTTCAGCATAATTAATCATGGTTTCTTCATCGAGCATAAACACCCTACCAACCGAACACTCATCAAATGTTGCCATTTCTAATGACAACGCACCTGCATTAAAGTTATGTGTTTGCCAAAAACGTACTAAACAATAAACGAAAACATGGATACTTAAAGACGATTTTTGCCCACGCAATGCCCGAATTTGGGTTTGGCTAGGACGTGAAACCAAGCCCAGCTCTGTTAAGGGGCTTTCGATACTGCCTTCAATGTCTTCATTCTCTTTGCGACGTTTAGAGCTGTAGTTTAGAATAAAGCAATCAACATCTTTTTTGATTGTCGAATCTGAAGGAATGGCAATATCAGGGTATTTACTTAGAAATTCTTTGATGTGTCTAATAAACTCATCACGAGTAAGCTCGGATTTTGTATTAATATTAAAAAACCAATAATAGGTAATTAAGTTCGGATTAGTGGCTAAAGCCCAATGTAGTAGCCATAGTGTTGTAGGCGATTCTAAGAAAGGGTCAATCCCCTGTACATCATCAAAAAATTGCTTGGCATGGTAAAAGTCATTATTAGGTGAAATACCTAACTCACGGTGGGTTTTTTCATTCGCTTCACCATCAGTATTGTGATAATTATGATTCGTATTATCACGCCAAATAAGACCCAGATGAATCGCCCAATGCCTCATGGCATTGAGCATATTTTTACCAACGCCCAGAGCAGAGATTGCGGAACTTTCTGAAAAAATATTGACATCGTAAGGCTGTTCTTCAATTCTATCATAAACTTTTTTTGACCAACCATAACGTAAGGCAAAGGTATCGTGACCTGACATAATAGGTTTTACATGGTTACTAATAGAATTAAAATACCGCATATTTGTTCATACCTTTTAAATAAGTTTTTGCTTTGGAAACTCTTTCCAAAGCGATTGTATGATAAAATGACCTTAAAATCCATTAAAATATTATATTTGATTGAATTAAGTTGAGCTTATATGCAAAAAATTTATTTAGATTACAATGCCTCAACCCCTTGCGATAAAAGAGTCATTGAAACAATGAACAAGCTATGGTACGATTTCGGAAATCCTCATTCAAATCATAGATTTGGCTTAGAAAAGCAAGCTCAAATAGAGGATTGTAAAGAGCGTTTAAGCAGAATTTATAACTGCTTGCCTGAAGACATGATTTTTACATCGGGAGCAACAGAAGCAAATAATTTAGCTATTTTCTCTGGTATCAAGGCAGCTTTAGCTGAAAACCCTGAAGCTGATGTAATACTCACAAGTTATTTAGAACATAAATCAGTACTCGAACCCTTGAAGGTCGTAGCTAAAAAATTAGGCTTAACAATCATCCATATAAATATTGATGAATATGGCATTTTAGACTTAGTGGATTTGGAACAAAAGCTATCTGAAAATCATGTGCTATGGGCATCATTTTGTATGACAAATGGTGAGATTGGTACAAATCAACCGATTGTTGAAATCTCAAATTTGTGTCAGCAATTTGACATTAAGATTCATGTTGATGCGTCACAAGCAGGGTATTGTGATATTGACTTTGATGAGTTGGATATTGATTATTTAACAATTTCAGGGCATAAAATCTATGCTCCTACAGGGATTGGATTGTTAATCTCAAGACATTTTAACAATGCAGACTTTAAACCGATGCTATACGGTGGTGGTCAGCAAGATGGTATTCGCTCAGGCACATTATCAACACCGTTAATCGTTGGGCTAACGACTGCGTGTGAAATTCTTGATGAAATCAAACTTGATGAAGCACAGCGGTTATCTGAATTGAGAGATTACTTACTAAGTCAGCTTAATCAATATCTGATGGTCAAAGTTCATGGTAGTTTAGAAAATCACCATCCTGGAAATTTGCACCTTTCTATACAAGGGATTGAAGCAATGTTGTTGTTTAATAACCTACAGTCTCATGTTGCTTTTTCGCTAGGTTCTGCTTGTAATGGGCTAAATCGTGAGTACCCTAAGCTAATGCAAGCAATTGGTGTTGAAAAACAAGAATTTGAAAGTTCTATTCGTATTACGGTTGGACGAATGACAACGAAAGAAGATATTGATTTTGCTGTTCAAAAGATTAGAGACTTTGTGAGTTCTCAAAAACAGAATGCAATGCTTTAAAAAATAATCAAACCATATATTATGAGAGTTATAGACAGGCTGAAACACTTGCTGGTAGCGGTTCTTACGACCTAGCTATGTATGTTTTATTGGTTTGTGCTGTACGGTTTATTGGCTGATTTTTATGAATAAATTTTTTAGTAAATCTTTATAAATAAAGGTTCTTTGTTATTACTTGGTAACCAATTGCATTTAACATCACTTAAGGTATTTTGGCAATTTGCCACAAAAATTAGGCACTTTTATAATGGATTTTAGATAATTTATTATGAGTGCTACAATGACTGGGCATAATTCTTTTTACAGATAAAATGATTCTATAATGATTACAAAGTCCAACACGCTGGTTGAGGCTTGCTATGACTTGTCTGTGGCGGAGCATGATTTGATAACACTTGCCGTCAATAAAATGCACAAACAGCCCACAGGCACAAAGCAGGTAACCATTAGTGACAAAGAATTTGCCCTTGCCAATAAGGTAGTGGACAATTACGCCTACAAAACCCTTAAAGATACTGCTAAAACACTTGGCGAAAGAAAGCTAAAATTTCCGCTATATGTTGATAATAATATTCAAGCTGAGGATACTTCTCAAAAGCTTTGCGTTCTCAAACGGAATCACAAGAATTTCAAAGTGCTAAAAGCAGAATATAACTGGCTTCAAGGGATTTCTTATCAAGACAAAAAAAGCTATATTTTACTGCATTTTTCTGACCTATTAGCCTTTTTGTTTGAACATACCAATCAAACCTATACCAAATACGACTATGTCAAAATGATTAATTTTAAAGGCTTTATCAGTAAAAGAATGTATGAGTTAATCCATAAGTGGAAAGACATCGAAAAAACGCCAGAAATGACCGTTTTTGAATGGAAAGCGTATTTTGGCTTAGCCAATAGCTATCCACAAGTGGCGGAGTTTAAACATCGTGTGCTTGACCCTGCGATTAAACAAATCAATGCTCAAGAGGGTTTCAAACTTACATTGGAATCTCGCAAGGAAGGTCGTAATACCAGTCATTTTATGCTTAAAATTAAAGTATTAAAAAAGCCAAACAAGCGAATGATGAGACAAGCGTTAATCAATGCACTTTCCTAATGACCCCTGCCTAAGCGGAAATGTGTGCCAAAAATTGGCTAAAGACAACACGTCGGGTAGGGACAGTGCGTAGATCGCCGAGGCGGCCGATGCTTTTATCGCCGTTTAGCAGATGAATTACAACGAGATTTAGCCAAAATAAATGAGTGCTTACCTATCTCACTAAGCTAGGCTTTAAGCTCTAATGTTTCGCAGGTGCATCTGGCACATATTCAAAAATTTCCCCCATTGTTATCCCCAAAAAATCACACAATTTATCTATCGTCTCAAAATCAATCTAAGTAGATTCATCTTTATAAATCTTATGCAAGGTGGTTTTGCTGATGCCTGTTTGGAGAACAGCATCGGCAACTTTGAGCTGTCTTTCTGCTAATAAAAGTATTAAATTATATTTAATCATTAAAAAGTACCATAAGAATTGTAAAAAGTGATTGCTTAATTATAAAATATGATAAAGCATCACCCAGATAGAAAAAATCCTATCTCAATTATACTTTTTATAAGGAGTCTAGAATCTATTATGTCATTTACTTATCTTACCACAGAAGAGCTGCAATGACTCACAGGAGAAAACATATGGCTAGTATACGAAACGCCACGGTATTTTCATCGTTGATTTTTGATACCACGGTATCCGTTATCGAAAAAAACCAATTTGAGCGATACCCCTGCCAATCGTAAAACTTCGGCAAAAATCATTGAAAAAATGGAAGCGGAAATTACGCTGAATGTCTTTGATTATGGGGCATATTTTCCCAAAAGCGCTAAAGTCGAGCAACAGTATTCGCTTGTGATAGCCAAGACTTATCTTCAATGAGTGATATGCAACTGGCAAACAGACTGACCAAAGAATTGATTATCGATTTAAACATTCAAGAAGGGCATGGATTATGTTACTTTTTAAACGCAAGCCCTTGCTGTTATAACTATCTGGCAGTTGGGAGATTGCTGCTGGCATGACAGGCTGTCTATCCGACAAATGCTGATACTGATGTGGCTGTGGCTGCTAATGTGGCAGCGGAGGCGGTGGAGAATAATGCTGTCAATAAAAGTCAATCAGGAAATATCATTGCATTTATTGAATTTTTTAATAACACAAACACAAAAATGGGTCAGCTGGTTGGTAGCGATGCAGAAAAGGCAATGTTAAGGCTAAATGATACTAATTTCAAACTAATGCCAAGTGTAACGCCTCCATTTAATGGTATAAATGACAGATATATATACACGACAAAAGGTGGTTGGATTGATATGGTTCATTTCTTATTTTATGCAAGTGAGGCATA
>ERZ1023220.35-NODE-35-length-32445-cov-69.835073_pt1 | contig 32445 bp, 42 predicted proteins | sample MGYA00380449_ERZ1023220 | MGnify/ENA primary metagenome ERZ1023220 (study PRJEB33173, sample SAMEA4830396) | metagenome | study: EMG produced TPA metagenomics assembly of the PRJEB25223 data set... | reverse complement strand
GGGGAGGAATCCAGCAGCCCTAAGCGATTTGAATTGTGTGCTCTTTTTTTCGTGCACTTTAAAAACCCTTTAAAATCAACACTTTAAGGGGTTTTTGTTTGTCTTGTATAAGAAAAAGGGGCAGACGAGGGGCACAATTTAAAATTTTATCTTGTCTAACTTGCTAGATATGTCTGATACCATTTTTTGAGTAACATGAGAATAAATCTCTAGTGTGGTCTTTGAGTCACTATGCCCTACTCTGTCCATGATGGCAGTCAAGGGAATGCCCAGCTCAGCAAGTAGGGATATGTGAGAATGTCTAAATGTATGTGTAGTTATGTTTTTTTCTATGCCGATTTTTTGACCATGTCTTTTCAATGCACAAATAACCCTGGCATTTGTTATTGGTTCTCCTAGAGTATTGATGAAAATAAAATCTGTATCAAATCCATTTGTCGCATTCTCTATTATTTGCTCTTTGATAATATCTAACACTTTTTGAGGTGCTGTTATAACCCTATCGGACTTGATTGTCTTTGGTGTAGTTCTCTCTTTTTGTCTGAAATCGTATGTATGCTTGATGTGAATAGTCTTTTTAGAAAAATCTATATCTTCCTTGTAGTTTAAGGCTGCCAGCTCTCCATACCTCATGCCAGTAAGAAAAAGAACTTTAGCTATTCGGATATACTTTGTAATTCGATAATCACATAGGGCCTCGTCTTTTAAATTTTGGATGAATAACTTAAACTCTTTTTGGTCTAAGTATTTTGTATTTTTCTTTCTGAGTTCGTCGGATGTAATTACTTTTCTAGGCGTTTCAACAAATAGCATTTCATTTGTATCAATATAATTCATTCTGATAGCAAATTTCATTATCTGATTGAGCTTGAATTTGATTTTAGAAACATAGTTATGAGATCTCCCATCTTGTAATAGTTGATCTATTACTTTTTGTAATAAACGTCTATCAATATTTCTAACTAGGTAGTCGCCCTCTATCTGCTTTAAAATCTCTTTTTTTACATTTTTTGAAGCATAGACTGTTGAATTTTTAACACCATGTTTCCAATTTTCCTCAAATTCCTCATATAGTTTTTCAAAAGTTATATTAGAAACAGAATGTTGTTTTTCCCCTAATTTTTGATTTATCTTCTCTTGCAACAAGATGGCGGCTTGATTTCTTGCTTGAGGTGTTTTCTTCTCCATCGTGACTGACACTTTTTTTAATTTCTCAGTATATGGATCTTTATATCGCTCAAAAAATTTGTATTTTCCGTTGGGAAGTTCTTCCATCCACATTGATTTTCACCTCATTTCTTGATAAAATAGGTATAGTAAAGAGGGCTTTTTAATGCCTTTTACTATCCAGGATATCCTCACACTCAAAGTTTGGCGATGGAGAGTGTGGGGATTTTTTAGAATTATTTAACTTTAACAGATAATTGTGTTATAATTGTTTCAAAAGAATAAGGAGAAAAAATATGTTGAAAACAAAGTTAAAAAATTTTATTGTATCTATATTTTTATTTCTCTTGATTTTCAAGATATTTTTCTCAATAACCACAATTTTTATCACAAACGATTATCTTTCCTTAGCGATAGCTGTGCTTATCTCATTAAAACTAAAGAAATTCATTTTCTTCGAGTCTAACTGATGTTAGACTTTTTTTATTCTCCAGATTTCTCTGGCGGATTACTGGAAGCAAGTTTTACATTCTTTTGGCTTTCAATAGCTGTTGTTAGTTTTCTTGGAATACGAATGCCTAGTTCAGATATTGGTACACCGAGTTCGTCAGCTAGTTCTTTTGCTTGCTTAATCCGTTCGAGTTTATTTTTTTGATACTCTTGATATGTATTTATTAATCCTGGAACTTCTAGTTCTAATCCCATAAACTTTAATTTTCCCCCACTTGTCAGAACAATTGCTCCACTAAGTATCGCTGAAATTATAAGTCCGTAATTTACAGTGTGTGTAATAAGTTCTATTATACCCTCAGATTGTACGTTTATTTTTGAATCTACTCGTGTTTCAGGGAAAAGCAACCTTGTTAATAGAGAATATTGATAAACAAATTGACCTAAATATACCCCTTGAATATCTTTTTCTTCTGTTACATGGTAGCTAATATATAGCTTTTCGTCTTCAATATAGCAAGGAAAAAGTGCGCGGTTAATGAACGGTTTATAATCATTTATATTTGATAGTGTTGCATGAGAATAGATCATTTTATACAATGCGCTGTCTGCGTCGGAACGATTGAACCATCCCAACCAATAGACTTTCCACCTTTTTGCAAAATCTGACCGATTATGTGTCAACTCTTCGCTTTTATATTCCTCAAGTTGAGATTGATTAAGTTCATAGAGCGGTCCGGTTACTTTACCAACTAAAAATCTTTCAGACCCTTCGGATGGCACAACAACTATATCATTTCTTTTAATGTTATTTACAAAACGAAGGAGTTGACCTGCGGTGATACCATATTTGTTTTCAGATGGTTCTGAGTCATCTTGAAATGTTAATTTCTCTTTTAAAATTTCTTTTAATACATTCGAGTTATTATCTGCTCGTCTAATATCTTCGAGGGTGATTTCATTCCATCCGATACCTATATAGCCATTTAGATTAAAATCCGTGTAATATTCTCCAGAGTTAGCACGTACTAGCCAATAGTCGGTAGAAGAATCCAAAACAGGGATTTCTTTTTTTATATTTTCTATAATTTCTTTTAATTCCATTGTAATTACCTACTTTCTTTTTTATTTCTCTCTATACACACTCACGACTTTCCCAATAGTTCGGATATCGTTGTTTTCGTCTAGGTGTATATCCTCATAATCTGGATTCAAGCTTTCCAGATATCCCTGACGCAGTTTCTTAACATAGTTAGCGCCGTCTACTTGAAAGATACCGATGGTGTTATAGTCAACCTGTGGTGTATTCTTGATAAAGAGGTAGTCGCCATTTTTTATCTTTGGCTCCATAGAGTTGCCGACTACATAAGCGATAGCATCGTAGTCATCTGGTATTTCATCTTCATAGAATGAAACCTCCATATCCAAATCGTCGTCCTGCATCGAGCCACTACCAGCAGAGACAACCCCAGTAACACGTCGGTAAGTAGTCTGTCTGTAGTCGTCCAGTCTGATGATATTTTCCGATACTTCGTTTATCTTCGTTTCTTCTTCGTTTTTCTGCTCGTCCAGTTGCCTCTTTGCATAATTCAGGACTTTGGCTTGTCTTGGAGGTTTTAGTTCGTCGTAGATGGTTTGGATTGGGGAAGCGATGGGGAACGGGGTAGGAGTGACTTCGATAGCTGAATCTTCACTTACAAACCTTGGGTCTAAAGTCGATTTTAATACTCCAAAATAATCAGCTATCTTTTGTACATTTCCGGGTATAGGCAAAGAAGTTCCTTTCACATAACCCGTTAAAGTGCTAGCAGGTATACCTGTCGCTCTGGACAACTCTACTTGCTTACAATTCCTGTCCGACAAAATCGCATTAAGATTTGTGGAAAAGACTTTCATATCCTCTTTATCTTGAGGAGTTAACTTTCCTCGTCCTCTGGCCATTCTTTTTCTCCTTTTGTCTTTTACTATATAATAACGCTTATTTTCGTTTTTGTAAATAAAAAATTCGAAAAAAATACGAAAAAATTCTAAAAAAGTATTGACATACGATTTAATTCGTAGTATAATTAAATCAAGCTTAAGGAAATAACAAAAACAAACCGGAGGGAAATACCATGAACACATTAAACGAGAAAGCAATCAACATCTTTAAAGCAGTAGCTAAGGAAACTTTAATCCAAGGCACTTACGAGGAAAACTTCCTTTACAGCCAGCTTGAAGCATTCTGTACTAACTGCCGTCAATTCGCTTTTGGATGGACAGAGTTAGCAGAGGAGATTGAACGCCAAGAGCGTTACCTTCTCGATTCTGGTTTCACTCAAGAGGAAATCGATGACATTCGTTTTGATGCAGCATTTGCAGGAATGCTTGATAAAATGAATGTAGCCTGATTGGTATCACCAAGGTTCGAATCCTTGGCAGGTTGTTGCTCATAGAGCAAAATAAAACAGGAGGTAAGGCAAATGATGGAACACATCATAAAAAGCCTAGCAACCAAGGACACTGCAACCGTCCTCTTGGTACTAGGCTTAAGCAGAGAAGCACGTTTGTGGCACAAACAAATCTTAGAACACAAACGTAAGCTTCAAAACAAAAAGTAGAGAAAGGGGCAGAAGCCCCGACCTCTACTAGATAGTGTACCATCATTTGCCGTGAAAAGCAATGGATGAAAATGTTGGATTGATAATCCTAGCAGGATTTGTGATTGTATCTTTTACTATTCGTAAGATAGTGGAATACCGATGTGATAAAAAAGATAAGGAGTAGGGAAATGAACGAACTAGAAAGAACAGCCCTCAATGAAGTATTGAGGACCGTTAGACTTATAAATGAAAAAGTTGCTGAGATTGGTGAACTGCAAAGTCAACAAGAGCTAGCTATTTCTTATCTTCGGGGAATAATGGATTCCTCTGGATCCGATTAACTCTATCTTGAGCTTCTTGGATTAATGACTGATAGTCAATTTGCGGTGCTTTAAAATCATGTGTATGTACGAGAGAAGAATAAGACTGTTGCTTTTCTAATAAGTTTAATATCTTGTTTAGCTTTTTGCTCAAATTATCATTGACATCATCGAGTGTAAGGGTTCTTTCAGTACGACTCTCAGGCATTTCGAAGTTTTCAAAGCTTAGTATTTTAGATTTCAAATTTTCTTTAGAATCTTCAATTTTTGCCACATCTGTATCGTAGAATACGGTACGAGTTGTAATAACATCGAAAGGAAGTCTTTCTCCTACCTTTATGATTGGTACAAGGGGGAGTTCGCGGGCTTGCCTGAAACCTAATTCGTAAAATGCGTTTGGATTATGGTCTGTCATATCTGCTATAACCATAGGGGCAGTTTTGAGGTAGTTTATAACTGTTTCGTTGATGTTATCAACCGCATTGACGTGATCGACACGAACAGGTTTATAACCGAGTTCTTCACATACTGGAGCGATAAGATATCTATATACGTTGTCAGCTCGTTCTCTGGTAGGTGTTCCAGATTCGCCAATAGCAGTTACAATAAAACAAATTTTTTCAGTCATATTTTTCTCCAATCATTTTATTTTGATTATACCACATTTGAAAGGAGGTGAGGAAATGAGACCAAGAAAATATCCGTACAAAACAATAAGACCCCTTCCGTCAACGAAAAGGGTCAAGGATGTAATCAAACATTTACAACTTATCAAGCAGGATTTTCCGAATCCTAGTGAATACATGAAGCCAAGAGTAAAAGCATTGGCTGAACTCACTAGCGAGGATGTTAGAGATTATGATTTGAAATTTGCTCCATCAGAGCTTGTATCTCAACTTCGTGATTTGCAATCATCTTTCTAAGATATTGATTAATGATACTCACTTTTTCATCGTCTGTCAAACCTGAATTGCGAATGGTGTCGTTAATTTTATCAATTAGAACAGCTCTATTGCGACTGTAAAATACATCATTAGTCATAACATTACCTCCTTTCTGACTACATTATAGCAGAAATCACGGAGGGTAACTATTAACACAAGGGGGTGAGTACGTGCAAAAGATGACGCTACGAGCAATAAGAACAAATTACAATTTATCTGCAAAAGAGGTTGCTGATAAGCTACAAATCCATCAACAAACACTGTTGAAATATGAGCATGACAGTTCTAAAATTCCAGTTGATTTACTAGACAAGCTAGCTCGTTTATACAACGTTAAAAAAGATTTTATTTTTTTAGGTAAAAAATACGAATTAAATCATAGTTTAGGAGAGATATGAATGACCAATACTTTACAGAGATAGACATGGATAATCACGAGAGATATTTTAAAATTCCGTATCGGCTAATAGAAGATGATTATTTCTCAGGATTGGATCCGCTAGCTGTTATGATTTATGGTATTTTAATCGATCGTGTTTCATTATCTCAAAAAAACAAACAACACTTTACTGACAAATATGGACATTTGTATGTTATAGCTACCAATGCTGAAATATGTAATTGGATTAAAAAAAGCGAACCAGTAGTAATTAAATTAAAAAGAGAACTGATAGAACATGGTTTGTTGAAAGAAAGAAGGCAAGGTGTTAGGCTAGCAAATTTACTGTATCCTCAGAAATTAAGGACTAAAGAAACTTTAGTTCAAGAACTTAAAAATGTTAAGGGGATAACTAAAGAAACTTTAGTTCAAGAACTTAAAAATGTTAAGTCTAACCAACCTAATAATATCCAACCTGATATAACCAACCTTACTGAACCAGAGGGTGCTGGTGATAACTATATAGATAGTATAAAGGATGCCCCAGCAGAAAACGACTTAGGGATTGTTCACGATTGGATTTTTTCAGAGTTTGGCAGATACCCAACGCCGTTTGAGATTGAGGACTTGAAATACTTCTTGCAAGACCATAGTAAAGAGGTTATCAAGTTAGCAATCAAGGAATGTGTGGGCAATGGTAAACCTTACTTTAAGTATCTTGAGAGTATTTTGAGAGACTGGAAACAGAAAGGTCTAGTGACTGCTGAGTTGGTAGAGAATAGACAGAGACCGAAGCGGTCAAGTGGGAAGCCAAGCAGTGAGTTAAGATTGTCAGACGACGGTTACAACCCACGACTGGGATTCTAGGAGGGTGCTATGCGAGCAGTATCAAGAGATGAATTGCAGGGTAGATTTTTACAGATTGAAACCTTGAATACCCAATGCCCCAAGCATGAGGGAGTCTATATGTGGCGCTCAGTCAATCCTTGCACGCAGAATGTGCTGACTTATTGCCCTGAATGCGGACAGGAGAAAATCCACAGTCAAGCAGGAGAGCAACTGGCGCAAGCTGAGGCTCAAATTAGAAATACAAGGTCTTACTCTTTGTTTGCTAAGGAGAGTATTATTCCGCCTGATTTGAAGAATGCGACTATCGGCAACTTTGAGATTCACACAGACCAAGATGCTGAGGCGGTCAATTTCGCTAAACGTGTGACGGTTGAATATGTGAAAGAGCGATATGAAGGGAATACGATTATCAGCGGTCCGCCTGGAGTTGGGAAGAGCCATCTAGCAATTGGAATTGCTAAGACACTGAACGAGAGTTTCCAGAAGTTCCAGTTGAAGCGATCGGTGGTCTATATTCCCTCCATGGAACTATTCTCACGGATGAAAGACGCTTTTAGATACAAGGATTCCAAGTGGGAAGAAAGACGGACTATCCAGTTCTTGCAGAAAGTGGACTACTTGATTTTGGACGATCTTGGCAAAGAGTCAAGTGTAGGCGATGAAATCAAGCAGGGGAACAACTGGATGCAAAAAGTCCTGTATCAGATACTTGAAAACAGGACGAACACGATTATTACAACCAACTACGGGGGCAATCACTTGGAGAAACTTTACGAGAAAAGCCTCGTAGATAGAATAACGAAAGGAAACATGAAGACCAATGCGTTCAAATTTAGCAAAGACACAGAGTCTAGACGCACCTTGTCAGCAAGTGACTATTAAAGAGCGTCAGCAGATTATTGAACAGTTTGAAGAAAAACATTACGGATTGTCTAGCTTGCTGAAAGAGCGGTTGTTGATTACAAGCGACTACCAATTTACAAGAAAGATGAACGAACTACGAGCCTTTGCCAGAAATGGCGGGATTTATACAAGTTAGGAGGTGAGGAAATGAGACTAAGACGATATCCGTATAGTGGACAAAAAGAGTCCACCTTTGTGAAGGCATACCCTGAATTGGTAGAAAAGATTCTAAGAAACACTAGTTATCTTGAGAATTTACAAGTTGTGTTAGCAACGAAACTGTAGTTTCTGTGCTGAGTTTATGAGCGACAAGAACGCTATAGAAACAAGTCAGCCATGAGATTGAACTCAGGGCGATGGAAAGTAAGACAGTCTAGAAGACAACAAAAAGCACCTGACGGCAATCAGGCGCATGACAAAATTATCAAGGAAATTATAACACGAAAGGAGCAAAAATGGAAGTAGTTGAAATTGTAAGAATTAAAGATGTGATCATTGAAAAAGTCTCTGCTAATGATGAAGAGTTAAAACGTATCTTTGGATGTTCAAAACGACAAGCAGGAGAGCGAAGAAGAGAAATGCAAAAACTCCCTAGTCAGCAAAAACATCTTTTGGATAGTGGACAACTTGTAACGATTAAAGGTTTCTATGAATACTTGCAATATCGTGGAACTAAAGCTTGGAAAAAAGAAATGGAAACAAGCAAGAAAATGAGGTCAGCAGGATGAACATTTTAACAAAAATCAAGGATTGGTTGTCAAAAGAAATCAACACTGACTGGAGAATCATTGCATTAGACTTAAACCAGGCGTTAATTGAGACGCAAGAAAAATTACAAGAAGCGAATCAGCGGATTACTGATCTAGAAAAAATAGTTTTGACCTCCCAAATGACGGTTTGCCGTTTTAGGAGGGACAGTTAGTGGAAATAGATAAGATTATAAAAAAGGACGTCTTGGAAGTCATGGCGACAATTCCTGACAATAAAATTGATTTAATTGTAACTGACCCGCCTTATTTAATAAATTACAAAACAAATTGGCGGAAAGAAAAGCATAAATTTTCAAATGTTATCAAAAATGATAACAATCCTGAATTGATAAAAGAGTATATAAAAGAGTGTTATCGAATTTTAAAAGATGATACGGCTATTTATATATTCTGTTCATTTGACAAGGTTGATTTTTTTAAAAAAGAAATTGAAAAGTATTTTTCAGTAAAAAATATTATTATATGGCGAAAAAATAATCATACCGCTGGCGATTTAGAGGCGCAGTTTGGAAAACAGTACGAGATGATTATATTGGCAAACAAAGGACGGAAGAAATTCAACGGTGAGCGACTGACAGATGTTTGGGATTTCAAGAGAGTAAGTTCAGATAAACTACTCCATCAAAATCAAAAACCTATTGAATTGATAAAACGATGTATTGTTAAACATTCTGATGTTGGGGATATTGTTTTTGATGGTTTCATGGGAAGCGGTACGACAGCATTAGCAGCGTTAGAAACGGATAGGCATTTTATAGGCGCCGAGATAGATGGGTATTATTTTGGTATAGCAGAGGAGCGGATAAAAAACCACAACGCTCAATTAAGTTTATTTGATGAGGTATAGGATGAATAGAGTTAAAGCAGACTTACAATGCCCATTTTGTGGACACTGTAAAGTGGTTAAGGTAGGAGCGCATCGCAAGGCTATTACTTGCCCATCGTGTAAACAAGCTATTTTCTTATCGTGGGCAACTGGTGTTGAGGGTGAACTTGATAAGTATGGATATTATTTCCACGCTTACGAGCCTTCCAATATCCGCAAAATCAATCAAGAGTTTCAAGATGCCTTTGAGGATGCACCACCTAAACACTCTTTCACCATCAGAAATAAGATGAGAGGGTGATATGGTGCAGAAAATGATAGTATGGGCGTTGTTTGATAGTGGTAACGGCTCATATACTAGAGCCATCAACACGCTCAATAGTTCGGGGGGGGCGAATATTGAAGTATATCCGATTGGGATAGATATTGAAAACAAGAACAATCATTTTATCCCTCTAAACCTTGCTGATTACTCACGGCTATTTGGTGATAATAAGCTATTTGATACGCTTGACAAGCTACCACATCCAGATTTAATCATAGCAAGTCCACCATGTGAGAGTTGGTCAAATGCTAGTGCGATGACAAATGGCAACGCTTGTTGGAAAAAGGAAGATTTATCAGATAGTCTATTTGAGCCTCAAATACCACCTAGCATGTTTACTATTAGAGCGAACAAAGACTATGAGGATGCGTACAATAATTATTGGTATGATAGGCAATTTATGAAACGTGTTAATGGTGAGCTATGCGTCTTTAATACCATTGAAATCATAAAGAGATATCAGCCTAAGTATTGGATAATTGAAAACCCAGCAACAGGGAGACTATGGAAGTATATAGAAACTATCATAGGCTTTCCATTGCCCTATAAAAACCCAACAAGGTACAACAACTATGATTACTCTTTGCAAAAGCCGACCAAATTTGCAAGTAATCTATTTCTAAATCTCAACAATGATATAAATCCAGCAGAAATTGAATGGGGTAATTTTTCTAAATCGTATAATGAACGGTCTAATATACCTCAAAAGTTACTTTTGGATATATTTCAGACAGTACTAAACCAATTTGAAAAGGAAACAGAAAAAAATGACAAAAATTGAAATCGTTATGGTACTTACAACTTTGATGTCTATCACATGGGCAGCGATTGTTACAATTCACGCTATGCAAGCTATTAAAAAGCACAAGGCAAAAGCGGATTATTATCAGAAACCACAAGTGCAATGTGAGATTGCACGTCATGTACTTAAAAACAAATGGTACTCAGATGGAGGAGAGGTGTTTAGATGAAAGTATTTGATGGAGCGATTTCAAATTAGCTTAATTTAAAGCAGGAGGACAATATGGATAAAAAACTTATTGGGTTAGATCTAACCCACATTGCAGATGGAGGATTACAGGAGAAACTAGACAAAGAGCTTGAAAAAGTCTTTGATAACATCCTTGACCTAAATACAGATGCGAAAGCAAAACGAAAAGTGACTATCACACTTACAATGTCAGCAAATGAAGAGCGTACAGTTGTTGATACTACCATGGAGGTGAAATCAAAATTTGCGCCTCAAAATGGAGTAGCTACAACAATTCTTATTGGGCGTGATTTTGATACAGGGCAAGTACATGCTAATGAGCTAAAAAGTACAGTACCTGGTCAAATGTACTTTGATGAAAACGGAGAAATTCTGACGGATATTGGGCAACCAGTGGCAGAAATTGAACAACAAGCAGAAACAAAACCAGATATTATTGATTTCAACAAAAAGAAAGTAGGTAACTAATATGACAACAGAAAATCTTAAATCAGCATTGGAATACGCAGTAGAACTAAATGAGCATGGTTTGGAAATTTTAACAGCTGCAGATGGAACAGAGTATTATGATGCCAACAAATTCAACCTCAAAGAACTTGACCCTAAACGCTATCCTAAAACTCTGGAGCTATCAACCTTGACAAGCCTTGTTGACTATCTCAAAACAGACCTAAACAATTTGAAAAACCAACGCTTGATTGTAGCAGTTGAGAAAAACGATGAGGTTTGTGTGTGGTCTGAAAATGATGAGATCGAACATCGCACATTGCTTGTTGATGTTAAGGCACGCATCCCAGAGTTATCTTTTGGCCGTTTCCTATCATCGGAACAGTTCAATATCATGTTGCAATCAAACTTTATTGACGATAACGATCGTGGCACATTGCTAGAATTTGCTAGCGCATTGAAAATTGAGAATGGGGCTGAAATTGAAGATAATGGAGTATCTCAAGTAGCAACAGTTAAAACAGGGGTGGCAAGTCTTGCTAAAGGCAAAGCACCTAATCCGGTTACATTGCGCCCATATCGTACATTTAGCGAGGTTGAGCAACCGGCAAGCCTATTTGTCTTTAGGATTGATAAGCAAGCCAATATGGCTTTATTTGAGGCAGATGGTAAGCGTTGGGTAGCTGATGCAGTAGGAAATGTTGCAGCATATCTAAAAGAGCAACTAGCAGACCAAAAACATATCACAGTATTAGCATAAGAAAGAGGAAATTAAAATGAGTGATTACAAACAACGGATGATTGAAGAATACAAACAATTAAAAGAGCGCACCAATAAGTTAAGTTTGATGATTAGTAACTATTACGTAGGAACACTTGATTTTAAACTAAAATGTCCTATTGAGTTACTTGAAACTCAACACTATACAATGTGTGCATATCTCAAGATCCTTGAACAGCGTGCAGAAATTGAAAACATTGAGTTTTAAGGTAATTAAAATGAAATTTGAGTTTTCTTTGCCTCGGAAGGATGTCTCCATGAAGTATATTTAGAAAAAGAATAAAGTATTACACTTTTGCATCTACACAAAAACGACATCCGATAGGCTATTCCGTTTCAATAATCAATAATTGGGAGAACGGTGCAAGTATTTCAGAGTTTGCCATCGAAGATATCTGTACGTTTTTTGGGATTGAGATCCAAGAAAGGAAATAAAAGTCAATGGACAAAAGAATTAAGAAGAAGATAGCTAAACGGCAGATACAAGAAAAGCAAGAAGAATTATACAAACAACTACGGAAATTAAGTCCTGAAGAAATTGAAGCTATAGCTAAAATGATTAACCAGGCATTTTCTAATATTCGCAAGGCTTTATCTCAAATATTTGATAACTTGTTTACATTTTTTAAAAACTTGGAGGTGGAAATTGAAAAAATTGAGCGACGAAGAACTCAAAACGTTAGACAGAGAACTTTTCAAATTTCAAAACATTCAACGCACAATAGATTTAAGAAGGCTAGAATTAGAAACCAGAAACCCAGATGCTCAAAGTGGGCCTACTGTAGGAATAAGCAAACCTACCGAAACTATCGCAATCAGAATCGCAGATGATCCAACCTTAAAATTTCTCGAAGGGTTCAAAGCTATTATTAACAAACTCTTGAGTAATCTAGTGGATGAGGATATGGAAATCTTTAATCTACGCTGGAGATACCCTCAACTGAGATGGGAAGAAATAGCAGAACAGAAATTCATGAGCAAAGCTACAATCTATCGACGTAGAAGAATTATCTTAGAACAGTACGCTATACTGAAAGGTGAGTTGTAAATAAGATTGAGACAAAAGACATCTTGAAGTCTCACAAAAAAAGGTCTATTATGATAGCATGAACTTCTGAAACAAAAACACAAATCACATGTTGGAGTCATCCTATTTTTACAGAAAAGTTGTTTAACAGAGGAACATCATGAGTCAGCAACCAGCTGGCTTTTTGTTTTGTAGAAAGGAGGCAGTTATGGAATTTGTATCACCGATAAAAGACAATGATGATATTCAAGCTATGAAAGATTATCTCAGAGAATGGAATGAGATGTATTATATGCTATTCATCACAGGCCTGAATACTGGCTTACGAGTCGGAGATATACTTACCTTGAAAGTTAAAGATGTTCAAGGTTGGCACATCAAACTGAGAGAACGGAAGACTGGCAAGCAGATAACAAGACGGATGACAAAAGAACTCAAGAAAGAAATGAGGAGATATGTTGAAGGCAAACCATTTCATCATTTCTTATTCAAGAGTAGGCAAGGTCAGAATAAAGCGATCACTCGTGAGCGAGCCTATCAAATCATACATGAAGCAGCTGAAGAACTTGGCATTGATAATGTTGGCACACATACAATGCGCAAGACATTCGGCTATAAATATTACAACAAGACAAAGGACGTAGGAACATTACAGAAAATGTTCAATCACTCATCACCTGCAATCACCCTGAGATACATAGGGATAGAGCAAGCAGAGCTTGATGACGCACTACGGAACTTTGTCATTTAATTTTTTAGATATTACTTTCACATAATGAGTTAAGCATAAACTAAAAAAATGAAACTCTTCAAAACCCATGCTTAGTAAGGGTTTGAGATTCAGAGTGAGTTTAACAAAATATAAGATATGTGAAAGTGAGGGATAAAATTGGTATAGTTACAAGAGGTGAAAAATGGTAAAAGAATACCGTATTTGTAAATGGAATGCATATACCGTTAACAGCCATACTAGTAAAATGGAATAATTTTTTTAAAGAATCAGAATGAGACAAAAGACATCTTGAAGTCTCACAAAAAAAGGTTTATTATGGTAGCATAGATTTCTTGTATGAGGAGGGGATAGGTCAAAGGCCTGTCCCTTTTAGCATTGAGAAAGGAGGTTTGAGATGTATAACAAACCTATCAGACCATCCTTGAAATCTAAGAAGTGGGAGAAGTTCCGTGATAGGATAATGCGTAAGCATGATTATCTTTGCCAAGAAAGTTTGCGTTACGGAATTTCTGTTCAAGCAGAAATGGTACATCATATCTTTCCTGTGTCTGAATATCCTGAGCTTGAATTTGTTGAATGGAATTGCTTGCCATTGACGAATAAGAAACATAATACGTTTCATGATAGAGTGAACGATAGAGTAATCAACCAAGGATTGTATTGGCAGAAAAAAAGAAAAAAAGAATTTTTAAATTTTTTCAAAAATGAAAAATGAAAATTTTTAATCCCCCCTCTTTTTGAAAAATCATTTTGGCCAGTAGGGTACCGGTGAAGGGAACTTTTTCCAAGTCGGGGGCCTTCAAACAAAAAGGGGGTAAAAACTAAGCGATTTTGACGAAAGGAGGTAGTTTTTGGCTAAACCAATTACAGCAAAGTCGATTAAGTCAAAAGTGGTCAAGCAGATGAAAGACTTGGGAACTTATCGTAAAGAGTTCGAAATGATCATTGACATTTTTGCAGGTATGTTATACCAGTATCAGAAACTTGCTCAAGATTATGTTGATATGGGTTATCCAGTAACAGACACCTACGTCAATAAGGCTGGTGCTGAAAATGAGCGCAAAGTTCCAATCTTGACAGCGATGGAAATTTTGAGGAAAGACATACTCAGCTACTCTAATCAGTTGATGATGAATCCTAAGTCGCTCGGTGAGGTAGTAGAACAAGAGGGTGAGTCAGTTCTTACTGAGGTACTGAAGTTCAAGAACGAAATCAAGAAGAAGCGAGTGACTGGCAATGGGTAATCTTGATAAAGCTAAAGAATACGCTCAACACGTCTTAACTCACCGAGAAGAACATTGCGAAGAAAACATCCTTGCTGCTGAACGTTTTTTCCGTGATTTAGAAAATCCAATCTTTGAGATGGATGAGGATATGGTGGATTTTGTTATTCACTTTATCGAGAACGTGATAGTTCATCAGCAGGGCGATGATATGTTTGCGGTATCTATCCGTAACAAGCCATTGCTTTTGCAACCGTGGCAACATTTCGTTGTAGTTAATCTGTTTGGTTTTTACTACAAGGGTACGAATGAGCGCAGGTTCAAAGAAGCGCTTATCATGCTTGCTCGGAAGAATGGGAAGACCTCGTTTACTGCTGCAATCGCACTTGCTTATCAGATATTAGATACAGATAGCGGTTCCAAATGCTATATCGTTGCTAACTCAGTCAAGCAAGCGATGGAAGCTTTTGGTTTTTTAAGATTCAACGTTGAACGCTGGAACGATAAGAACATTCGTATCAAGGATAATAACCAAGAACATTCTATTACTGCCAATTTTGGTGATGAAGGTTCTTTCTTTATCCAGGCTTTAGCGAATGATGAGAGCCGTCTGGACTCTTTGAACGGAAATGTTATCATCTTGGACGAAGCTCACACAATGAGGAACAGTAAGAAACATGGTCTTATGAAAAAAACAATGTCAGCATACCGTAACAGTATGCTTTTTGTTATCTCTACAGCTGGGGATATTCCTACCGGGTTCCTTGCTAATCGTTTGAAATACTGTCAAAAGGTGCTCAAGCAATTGGTCACTGATGATTCATTTTTCATCTTCATCTGCAAGGCTAATCAATCTGCTGATGGGGATGTAGTGGACTATCTGGACGAGAACATCCTCAAGATGGCTAATCCGTCATGGGAGGTCACGGTTTCGCTCAAGGCTCTCAAGGAAGAAGCAGAGCAGGCTATGAATGATCCTCAGACAAGAAATGAGTTTTTCAATAAGACCTTGAATATCTTTACAAACTCTATGAACGCTTATTTCAATCCGGATGAGTTTATTGCGTCGGATAGTTGTTACGATTGGAGTCTAGAAGAGCTGGCACGCTTGCCGATTCGTTGGTATGGTGGTGCGGACTTGTCAAGATTGCACGACTTAACAGCAGCTGCTCTCTATGGTGTCTATAATGATGGTGAGAAAGACGTTGATATCTGTATCACACATGCTTTCTTTCCTCGGATTAATGCTCAGAAGAAGGCTAACGATGATGGGATTCCACTTTTTGGCTGGCAGTCTGATGGTTGGTTGACGATGAGCAACACTCCAACGGTACTCTATGACGATATCGTCAAATGGTTCATCAGTATGCGTGAGCGTGGATTTAAAATCCAAGCTGTGGGGATGGATAGGAAGTTTGGTCGCGAGTTTTTAGCTAAGATGAAAAAGGCTAAGTTCAAGATGATTGACCAGCCTCAGTTATTCTATCTGAAATCTGAGGGGTTCAGACGGATTGAGTTCAAAGTCAAGAACAAGGAATTTTACTATCTTCATTCTGACGCTTATGAATACTGTGTGAGCAACGTTAGAGCAATTGAAAAGGTGGACGATGCTGTGCAATATGAGAAATTAGATGGAGACGGTGGGACTGCAAGGATTGACTTGTTTGATGCCAGCGTCTTTGCTTGTATACAGGCTCTTGCTAATCTTGGCAAGGGTGGTGATGTGATGAGATTCTTTGATTAGGTGAATTATGAATGAAATAGTATTATCAGAACATGAAATTAACTTGCTGATCAACAAAGGGCGAGTTAAAGTAATTTTAAACGGGGAAGTAGTAACTATTCGTCAAAGACATATGAAAAATTTGATGGCTGAAACAGTAAAATGGGAAAAACAGGTAATTGATGTCAGTCAGAATATCGTAAGAAATAAACACTTTGATTCACTTTTTCAAAATACTTTTCGTTAGAAAGGAGGTGAGGAAACATGGGTATTTTTGAAAAGTTTTGGAAACGAAACAAGCCAAGTAAGTCAATCAACATGCTGAGTCATTCAGATTTAGGGTTGTCAAACCTTATGGATTCGTATGTACCTTTGGCCAGAAATCCAGATGTGGTGACAGCGGTTAATAAGATTGCTGATTTGGTCTCTAATATGACCATCCATCTGATGGAAAACACGGATAAAGGTGATATCAGAATTCGTGACGGACTTGCTAGAAAGATTGACATTAATCCGTGTGAACACATGACAAGGAAGTCATGGATTTTCAAGATTGTGCGCGATTTGCTTTTATATGGCGATGGGAACTCTGTCCTACATGTGGAATATGAACCTGTTACGGATTATATTTCTAATCTAAGACCATTTCCGATGAGAGAGGTTTCATTCCAAACAGATAAGGATTCCTATGTAATCTCATTTAGGGGTGAAGAATATTCCCCTGATGAAGTAGTCCACTTCGTCATCAATCCAGATCCAGATATTCCATACATTGGTACTGGTTTTAGGGTGACGTTGACAGATGTGGTTCAAAGTTTGAACATGGCTACCAAGACTAAAAAAAGCTTTATGAACGGGAAGAATATTCCTAGTCTTATCGTTAAAGTAGACTCGTCTAGTGCTGAACTAGATTCGGAGCAAGGGCGTGAGCGTATCGCTGAGAAGTATTTGAGTACTAGCAGGGTTGGCGCTCCATGGATTGTTCCAGAGGCATTGCTGGACATTCAGCAGGTAAAACCGCTTAGTCTAACGGACATCGCTTTAAACGAGTCTGTGGAATTGGATAAAAGAACAGTTGCAGGTCTATTAGGAGTACCTGCTTTTATTTTGGGTGTAGGAGAATTCAACAAGACAGAGTATAACAACTTTGTAAATACGACTGTCATGAGTATTGCTACCACTATTACTCAAACACTAACCAGGGACTTACTTTTGTCTAGCAATCGTTACTTCAAGCTAAATCCTCGTTCACTCTTCTCTTACAACATTACGGAGTTGTCTGCTGTTGCTCAACAAATGGCAAACAGTGCTGCAATGCGTCGTAATGAGTGGAGGGATTGGCTAGGGATGGCTCCTGATCCTGAGATGGAAGAGTTGATTGTTCTTGAAAACTTTCTCCCTCAGGAGAAACTAGGAGATCAAAATAAACTGAAGGGAGGTGAGGAAGAGAATGCAAAAGCGAAATAGCTATCGTGCCACTCAATTTCAAACGAGAGAAGAAGAATCTGGTGATTTGATTTTGAGTGGCTACTTTATCAAGTTTGACGAGGAGACGGAATTGTGGCCAGGCTACTGTGAAGTTATCAAGCGTGCTGGTGTTGAGAAAGCTGTCACAGACGCTGATATCAGAGCTTTATTTAACCATGATGATAGCCTTGTTCTCGGTCGAACAGGTAACGGAACTCTGACACTGGGTGTTGATGATGTTGGTCTTTTTGGAGATATCATCATTAACAAGGATGATCCTCAAGCTGTTGGGGCCTATGCCCGTGTCAAGCGTGGAGATGTTATAGGGTGTAGCTTTGGCTTTATCCCGGTAAAAATCGAAACGGAAGAACGTGAAGATGGTTCATATTTGGACACTGTCTTAGAGCTAGAAATCTTTGAAGTGAGTCCATGTACTTTCCCAGCCTATCCACAAACGGAAATTGCTGCACGACAAAAAGACTTCGAAAGTCAGAAGCGTGCTAATCGTGAAGCGCTAGACAAGCGCAAGAAAGAAATTAAGGAGAAATTTAAGCTATGAATAAGGCATTAATCTTTGGTGCTCGTATGCGAGCAAAAGCAACTAAGGTAGTTGAGTTGGAAGAAACTATCGAAGAATTGAACAAACGTTCGGTTGTTGAGTTAGAAAAGTTGGATCGTGCTAAAAATGATGAAGAAGTTTTAGCAGTTGAAAAGACTGTAGACGGTCTTCAAAGGGAAATTGAAGAAAAAGAAGCTGAAAAAGTACAGCTTGAAAACGAGATCGATGAGTTAGATAAACAAATCAAAGAGCAAAATCGTAAAGCACCAACTCCGGGGAAAATGGAAGAACGAGGAGGAAAGACATTGGGACAACGTGAAGCATTTAATCATTACCTACGAACAAAAGAAGCGCGTGCTGATGGTTTCAAATCTGCCGAAGGGGAAGCAATCATTCCTGTTGAATTGATGACGCCTAAAGAAGCGAAACAAGACAAGACAGATTTGACTTCATTGGTCAACATCGTTAATGTCAAGAACGCAAGCGGTAAATGGTCAGTTGTAAAATTGACTGATCAAGCAATGAACACTGTTGAAGAGTTGGAAGAAAACCCTGAATTGGCTAAACCAACCTTTACAAAGGTGAACTATGAAATCAAAACACGTCGTGGTCATTTGCCAGTATCTCAAGAATTTATTGATGACGCTGACTACGATGTCATGGGATTGGTTGCTAAACAAACTAAGAACCAAGAACGTATCACTAAGAATAAAGAGATCGCTAAAGTTCTCAAGACAGCTACATCTAAAAGCGCAGCTGGTTTGGACGGCTTGAAAGATATTCTCAACGTGGAATTGAAAACATACTACAATGCAACTATCGTATGTACTCAATCTATGTTCGCTGCTCTTGATAAAATCAAGGACAAGGACGGTCGCTACATGCTCCAAACAGATATCACATCTCCAACTGGCTACAAGTTTGCTGGTCGTGTTATTGTTGTTTATCCAGATGATATCATTGGAGAAAGCAAGGGAGATTTGAAAGCCTTCATCGGTGACGTTGGAGAATTTGCGACATTGTTTGACCGTGCGCAGACTACTGTCAAATGGCAAGATGACAAAATCTACGGTCAGTACCTAGGAACTGCAAACCGTTTCGATGTTAAGAAAGTTGATGAAGCAGCAGGCTTCTATGTAACTTACACTGACGCTGTAGGGTAAGGAGGTAGCGTATGAGCTATAAAGTAATCCGTCCTTTCAAGGACTTGGCTGATCCTGAAAATCATGACTACGCTGTTGGCGATATCTTTCCTCGTGAGGGATATGAGCCAACAGATAGCTTTACCAATGGCCTTTTGACTGGCGCTAACACTGCTGGCTCTATCTTCCTTGAGGTTTTGGGAGATGATGAACCTAAGAAACCAGCGCCTGAAACAAAAGAAGTGAAGGAAGAGCCCGCAGTTGAGCAGGAAGAAACAGTTGAGGAAACTGCTGAAGAGTCTGCTGAGGAAGTTGAGGAATAGACATGGACCAAGGTCAGCTTTTAGAGTTGCTGAAGCTTAAGTTGGGTATTTCAACCGACTTGAGAGACAAGCCGTTAAAAAAAATCATTTCAAGTGTCATCACTGAATTGACCGATAATCTCGGTATCGAGCTTGTTGGTGAGCGTGCTGACCATGAAATGTTTATCGTTGACTATGCCGCTTATCGTTATGAGGGTGGGGTGGATATGCCACGTCACCTTCAGTGGCGACTGCATAATTTACAGATAGCATCAAAGAAAGAGGTCAAGAATGTGGAATCATGAAATCACACTGATCTCCAAGAAAGTAACAGGTAAGGATAAGTTACTACAACCAATCTCTGAAGATGTTGAAGTTACTCTCTTATGTCGCAAAAAGAGGGTCACTCGCTCTGAATTTTATCAGGCGAATCAGGTAGGGCTTAAACCGAGCTTGGTCGTTGAGATTCGAAATTTTGAGTATGAGAATCAAGAGCTTGCGAAGTTCGAAGGCAAGCAATATCATATCTTGAAAACCTATCCTATCGATTCTGAAATTTTAGAGTTGACTTTGTCAGAGGTGTTGAAATGAGTAATGACCTTGCTGATTTGATAGCGAAAGAGCTTGCAGCTTACTCTGATGAGGTTACTGAAGAAGTGGATAAGATTGCAGAGCAAGTGGCTGATGAGACTGTGGATGAGTTGAAAGAGACAAGTCCGAAACGGTACGGAAAGTATCGTAGAAGTTGGAAAAAGAAGAAGTTGGCCAATGGCTCTTTTGTTGTGTTCAACGCAGTTGCAAGTCTTACTCACATACTTGAAAACGGGCACCTTTCAAGAAATGGTGGTCGTGTCGCTGGTATCGTCCACATCAAGCCAGCTGAAGAAAAAGCAATTCAGAACTTTGAGAAGCGAATCAAGGAGATTGGGAAATGAAGCTATCAGACTTTGCTGCTATTTTGGAACAGGCAAACTTGCCTGTCACTTATCGAGCGTTTAAAATTGGAAACGCTCCTGACCTACCTTACCTGGTCTATTATGAATCAAGTCCAGTCATCAATTCAGCTGACAACACGGTTAATCATCAGATTAAGAGCGTGACAGTTGAGCTGGCTTTTGAGAGTAAGGATGAAGATTTGGAAGAACGTCTGGAAGAGCTGTGGGCAAACCACAAGCTCTTTTTTGAAGTTCAAGAAGAAACATTTATCGAGACTGAAAGACTCTATGTCAAGTCTTACACAGTCTATCTATACTAAGGAGGAATGACATGACTCAAGAAAATAAAGTAACCTTTGGCCTAGAAAATGTACATATCGCACCTATCAAGACACTTGCAGCAGATGGAGTTATCACTTACGGCGATGTTTTTCGTTTTCCTGGAGCAATAGAGCTGATACTTGATACTAAAGGGGAAACAACCCCTATCAAAGCAGACAACAAGGATTACCATTTCATGAATTCAAACGAAGGATATGAGGGTAAACTTAAAATCCCACACATCATTGATGAATTTGCGACAAAAATTCTTGGTGAAATCAAGGACCCTCAAACTGGTGTTATGACTGAAAAAGCAGATGCGAGCTTGACAGAGTTCGCAATGATGTTCCAGTTTGAAGGCGACAAAAACAAGACTCGCTATGTGATATACTACTGTTTTGCCAGTCGCCCATCTCTTGGCTCAAAAACTAAGAACGGGACATCAACCAACGAACGTGAACTTAGTTTCAAAGCTAGCCCGCGTCCATTGGATACAGTTGTCAAGCGTTCTATCACATCAGATGATGACAAGGATGCGTATGACAACTGGTTCAAGAAAGTGTATGAACCTACTGCAGTTGCAGCTTAAGGAGAAGATCTATGCGTAAAATCGTTTTGGTTGGTGATCAGGAGTATGAGTTGGGGACCAACGGCTATACTCCTATTGCTTACAAGCAACAATTTGGAAAAGATTATTTTCAAGATTTGTTCTCGATGTTGAAAAATCAATCATTCATGAATGAATTGAACAAGTTGGAAACCGACAAGGAATTGACAGCGACTAATATTGATATTTCGATGTTGTCAGATTTTGACATGACCTTTTTCAACCGTCTTTTTTGGACCTTTGCTAAATCTGCAAATCCTCACATCAAGCCTTATGAACAATTCTTCATGGAAATGGAAATCTTCCCGATTCAGGAAGTTGGACCTGTGCTGATGGAAATGCTAAATGCGAGCATGACGACAAAAAAGCACCAGATGAGTCAGAATCAGCTAGCGAAGAAATCTTCACAGTAGAATCCTATCTATCTTGCTGTAAAGAAACTGGTCTTTCTATTGATGATCTAAAGCACATTTCAATCGGAATGGCTCTGGATTATCAGACGGATTATGTGAATCTACGGAGCGAGGATAAGGGTGGCGAACGGAAAGCCACGCAAGCTGATTTTGACAGTTTTTAAAGAAAAATGAGTGCTGAGAGAGCGATTCTGAGACCAAGTTCCTTGGTCTGGCTGCATTATCAGTGGTAGAAGTTCTCTCAGCGCTTTTCTATTTTTTTGAGAAAGGAGGAAATATGGCAGGAAATATCAAAGGTATTAAAATTGAAATCGATGGCGACACGCAACCCTTACAGAAGGCGCTGAAAAATGTCAATAAGGCTGCTACTGATGCAAGTCAGGAGTTGAGACAGATTGACAAAGCATTGAAGTTTGATACAGGGAACGTAACGCTCCTGACTCAGAAGCAAGAGGTCTTGCAAAAGCAAGTTTCGACGACCAAAGAGAAACTAGAAACCTTGAGACAAGCTCAGTCTCAGGTGGAACAGCAATTCAAAAATGGCGATATCGGTGCTGACCAGTACCGTGCTTTCCAACGTGAAGTAGAAGTTACTCAAAACGTCCTAAAAGGATATGAGGGTAAGCTTGCAAATGTGAATCAGGCGCTTAATGAGAATGGGAGTGCTACTCAGAACAACAAGAACCAATTAAAAGAGTTGCAAAATGAGCAGAGTCAACTTGCTTCAGAGATGGTAAAGGTGACAAGCTCATTCAAACTGCAAGAAAGCGCTTTGGGTTCAAATGCTAGTGAAGCCGAGAGAAATGCTCTTGCTCAGAAAAAGATTGGTGCTCAGTCTGAGATTGTAAGTAAACAGATTTCAAATCTAGAACAGCAATTGGAAATCACTAAAAAAGAATTTGGTGAGAACTCCACACAAGCCAACAGGATGGAAGCTGAGCTAAATCAGGCTAAGACAGCATTCAATCATCTCAATGATGAGATGAAGGGAACAAAGTCTGCTGCTGATAGCACTCAAGAAAGTTTAAGTGAAATCTCAAGAAATTTAAGAGCAGAACTACTTCAACAGTTTAGTGAGAAGTTGAGTGCTATTTCAGAAAAGCTTGTGGAAGTAGGAAAAGAAGCGTTAGAAGCAGCTGCTCAAATGCAAGCTAGTAATGCTCAATTTACTACCGTTTTCGGAGATATGGAAACCCAAGCAAGAGAAGCGTTGAATGCTATTGGTCAGGAAATGGATATTGTCCCAGAGCGTTTACAAGGGTCATTTACTCAGATGGCTTCATTTGCTAAAACTTCAGGACTAGACACTGCGCAAGCATTGGACCTGACTTCCCGTGCAACTAGGGCAGCGGCGGATGGCGCAGCTTTTTACGACAAGTCCATCGAGAGCGTATCAGAAAGCCTACAATCTTTCCTGAAAGGAAACTTTGCTAACGATGCCGCTCTTGGAATCTCTGCGACAGAGACAACTAGGAATGCAGCTGCAAATAAATTGTACGGAAAGTCATTCAAGGACTTGAGCGAAGCGCAGAAGCAATTGACCTTGCTTCAGATGGTCGAAGACGGAAATAAACTCTCAGGAGCTCTTGGACAGGCTGCAAGAGAATCAGACGGCCTAGAAAACGTGATGGGGAATCTGAAACAAGCTGGGACCAATGCATTATCTGCTATTGGTCAACCTCTTCTAGAAATGATGATTCCTGTTTTTCAAACCTTGGCAACGATTGTGAAAGGTGTGGCCGAGCTGTTCAATTCCTTGCCTGATCCAGTAAAAGATTTCATTGTCATCTTAGGTGTGGCTTTGACAATTGTAGGAGCCTTAGCCCCCATATTCTTAACCCTGCAAGCTGTGTTTATGTCCTCATTTGGCGCAATGATTGCAGCAGCATTACCAATCATTGGAATTATTTCAGGAGTTGTAGTGGCCATAGCAGCGATTGTTGCTATTGTGAAATATCTCTGGGAAACTAACGAAGGTTTTCGAGATGCGGTCACGACCGTTTGGAATGCGATTCTTGAAGTTATCAATGCAGTCGTATCAGAGATTTCTAATTTTGTCATGAGTATCTTTGGAACGGTTGTTACTTGGTGGACGGAGAACCAGGAACTTATCAGGACAAGTGCTGAGACTGTCTGGAATGCCATTTATACGGTCATCAGTACAATACTGGATATACTTGGCCCCTTGCTCCAAGCTGGCTGGGATAACATTCAACTGATCATTACAACAACTTGGGAAATCATCAAGATCGTTGTTGAGACTGCAATCAATGTTGTCCTTGGTGTTATCCAAGCAGTTATGCAGATCATTACTGGTGATTGGTCAGGAGCTTGGGAAACTATCAAGGGAGTGTTTTCTACTGTATGGCAAGCTACTCAAAGCATTGTTCAGACTATTTTCTCAGCTATCCAGAGTTATATTTCAAATATTCTCAACGGCATTTCAGGAACTGTATCAAATATCTGGAACAGCATCAAGGACACTGTCTCAAATGTGTTAAATGCTATATCTAGTACTGTATCAAGTGTTTGGGAAGGTATCAAGAGTACCATTTCAAGTGCTATCAATGGTGCAAGGGATGCTGTTTCTTCAGCTATTGAAGCCATCAAAGGATTGTTTAACTTCAACATCAGCTGGCCACATATCCCACTACCTCACTTTTACGTTAGTGGTTCGGCCAATCCATTAGATTGGTTGAGTCAAGGTGTTCCAAGTATTGGAATCGAATGGTATGCCAAAGGCGGTATCATGACGAAACCAACTATCTTTGGAATGAATGGTAATAACATAATGGTTGGTGGTGAAGCTGGGAATGAAGCAGTATTGCCACTTAACGACAAAACGCTTGGAGCCATCGGTCGAGGTATCGCTCAAACTATGGGTGGAACTTCACCAACCATCAACATTACTATTACTGGTAACACCGTCAGAGAAGAAGCTGACATCAGTCGGATTGCTGATGAGGTGGCTCAGCGTATTGCTGACGAATTACAACGTAGGAGACAATTGAGAGGAGGGTTTGCATGATAAAGCATAATGAGCTTGTGATTGACGGTGTGAGGACATCGTCTTTTCCATTTAAGATCATTGTCCATGACTCTCCTTCAATCGCTCTAGGAGAGAGCAAGACAGCTCTCTTGGAGCATGGTGGTGTCAGTGGGGCAATTGTTCAGACGAACAAGCACAGGGAACTGGTCAAGAAATCTTATACGATTTACTTAGTCAAACCGACTGAGGAGCAGATGAACCAATTTATGAGTCTGTTTATCCGTGAGAAGTTCTGGTTAGAGAGCGAGCGAGTCAAAACAACTCGTCTCTGGTGCTATAAGGTCAATGTGAGCGACCTTGAAGAAGTGCAACCTGGTCTTTACATGACCAAAGCAACCTTCACTTGTCACCCTACCAAACACTTCAAAGTCATTGATACACAGAGATTGACAAGAAGTGGGACTCTGAATGTGCAAGGTTCTGCTCTTGCTTTTCCTAAAATCACAATCGTTGGTCAGAGCGCTTCTGAAACTTCGTTTACAATCGCTGGTCAGGTCATCCGTCTTGAACGACTCACTGAGTCACTTGTGATGGTCAATAATCCTGACAATCCAAGTTTTAAAACAACAACAGGGAAGCCAGTCAAATGGTCAGGGGATTTTATCACAGTTGATCCAGCGAAAGTTAAGAATATTGGGGTTGTTTTAGGCCCAGGTATTCAATCGCTTGAAATCGAAACGGTTTGGGGGTGGGCATAATTGCTTTATCTACTTAATGAAGATGTAAGAACTGTTCGATGGAACGGGGAGTCACTTCATGAAGCGACTTCGGCGATTGTGAAAGAAACTATGAATGGCGATTTTACCTTGACTGTGAAATATCCTATTTCTGATTCTGGTATTTACCAGCTTATCCAAGAAGATATGCTGATAAAGGCTCCGACTCCTGTCTTAGGAGCGCAGCTATTTCGTATCAAGAAACCTGTTGAGCACAATGACCATCTGGAAATCACAGCCTATCACATTTCAGATGATGTGATGCAACGATCTATCACACAAATGAGTGTGACTAGTCAGAGTTGTGGCATGGCTCTTTCTCGCATGGTACAAAACACCAAAACAGCTTTTGGAGACTTCTCATTCAACAGTGATATCCAGGACCGTAGGACATTCAACACGACTGAGACAGAAACCCTGTACTCTGTATTGCTGGACGGCAAGCATAGTATCGTCGGAACGTGGGAAGGCGAGCTGGTGCGTGATAACTTTGCGATGACTGTAAAGAAGAGTCGTGGTGAGAATCGTGGTGTTGTTATTACAACACATAAGAATCTGAAGGACTACCAACGAACCAAAAACAGTCAAAATGTTGTTACAAGGATTCATGCTCGATCCACATTTAAGCCTGAAGGTGCTGAAAAGGAAACAACTATCAGAGTGACTGTTGATAGTCCTCTTATTAATTCTTATCCTTACATAAACGAAAAAGAGTATGAGAACAACAACGCAAAATCCGTTGAAGAGTTGCAGAAGTGGGCACAGGCTAAGTTCTCAAATGAGGGCATTGACAAGATCTCTGACGCTATCAAGATTGAAGCTTATGAACTTGATGGGCAAGTTGTTCACATGGGTGATACGGTCAATCTCAAGAGCTGGAAACATAATGTTGATGTATTTAAGAAAGCTATTGCTTATGAGTTCGATGCCTTAAAAGAAGAATATATCTCTCTGATTCTCGATGATAAGGCAGGAGCTGGTGGTTCTAGAACATCTGGTGGCTTATCTAGCGCAGCGGATGCCATTCTTGGAGTAACAGAATCTGCACAAGAAGTTGCCCTTGAAAAGGCTCTTCAAAATGCTGACTTAGACTTTGATCATAAGGCTGGATTGCTTAGACAGGAAATTTCTGACGGCATCGAACTTGCCAAGGCCAAGGCGGAAGAAGTCAAGTAAGAACTGTCTGACACTATCAATCAGCGCTTTAATAGCTTTGACAACGGGCCATTGAAAGAAACTAAGCGCAAGGCTGAGGAAGCTTTGCGAAATGCTGGCGCAAGTACCCTGCTTGCACAGGAAGCTAAGCGGATTGGGCTGGATTCTGTCGCTAGACTTGAAGCGTTTAAGTCGCAGACTACGAGCGCACAAACGGCTCTGTCAGGTGACTTGGACGCTCTGAAACGGACTATCGTGAATGATATTCGACCGAAGCAAGCACAGGTTGAAGCTGAGATTGCCAAGCAAGTTGAAGCACTTGTTCAGACCAAAAAAGAACTGGCTGGCGCAAGTACCCTGCTTGCACAGGAAGCTAAGCGGATTGAGCTGGATTCTGTTGCTAGACTTGAAGCGTTTAAGTCGCAGACTACGAGCGCTCAGACGGCTTTGTCAGGTGACTTGGATGTTCTAAAACAAACTATCGCAAACGATATTCGACCGAAGCAAGCACAGGCTGAAGCTGAGATTGCCAAGCAAGTTGAAGCACTTAGCCGGACTAAGAATGAACTGTCTGGCGCAAGTACCCTACTTGCACAGGAAGCTAAGCGGATTGAGCTGGATTCTGTTGCTAGACTTGAAGCGTTTAAGTCGCAGACTACGAGCGCTCAGACGGCTTTGTCAGGTGACTTGGATGTTCTAAAACAAACTATCGCAAACGATATTCGACCGAAGCAAGCACAGGCTGAAGCTGAGATTGCCAAGCAAGTTGAAGTACTTAGTCGGACTAAGAATGAACTGTCTGGCGTGAAGTCAGCGCAAGCGACGTATGAGGAGACGACGACTCGTAGACTGTCAGAACTGACCAACTTGGCCAATGGTAAAGCCAGCAAGTCAGAACTCACGCAGACAGCTGAGGAGCTCTCTAGTAAGATAGCGAGTGTGCAGGTCGGGGGTAGGAATTATATCCGGGGTACAAAGCGCATGATGCTAGCCAGAGGATTGTGGGCATCAGGTACTTTTAGACCGTCAGGCGCTGGGACGGCAAAGACGATTGATGTATCAGACAGTCCAGTAACTGGCTTTGATAAAGCGATACGATTGACCTCAAGCAATGCTAGAGACCAAATAGGTATTGCTCAAGATGGATTTTATATCTCGCAAGGCACATACACGATGTCTTGTTGGGTCAAAGGCAGAAGAGGTCAAAAGGTCAAGCTACAAACTTATTGGCAAGCCAATGATAATTCGGGTATTTCGCCCATCTTTACATTAAAGGATGAAACTTGGACAAAGCTATCGTTTACTAGCGCTAGAAATAGGGCTGGAGTCGCATCAATTGGCTATGTGTATCTCGTAAATGCTGAGGTCGGAGAATATTTAGATGTTCTTGCGCCCCAGCTGGAAGACGGAAGTTTGGCAACAAGCTCAAAAGAAGCTCCTGAAGATATAGAAGGTCAGATTTCAACAGTAGAATCGACCTTTAAACAACGAGCCAACTCACTCGAAGCTGGTGTAAGCCGTCTGACTGAAGGCCTTAGAACCAAAGTGGATATCAGCGCACTCAACGTGACTGCTGAAAATATCCGGCAATCTGTGAAGAGTCTTGAGACAGACACGCAGAACAAGCTAAATCAGAAGTTGAGTCAGGCTGAATTTGAGGTGCGAGCCGGCTCTATCCGTCAGGAAATCCTGAATGCAACCAAAGATAAAGCCAGCAAGTCAGAACTCACGCAGACAGCTGAGGAGCTAGCTAGTAAGATAGCGAGTGTGCACTTAGGGCGCAGAAATCTGCTGAAAGGCACAAAAGAGCTTGCGAGATACAAGCCGGTTAGTGAATATAATGGTTTTAAAGTTATCAGAACAGTCGCAGGAGCAACTAGATATCAGGATAGCTATGTGGAAAGAACCGTTATACCAACGGCTGGGACAGAGTATATAGCTATCTTTTATGCACGAGCCAGTGAAAATGACTATCCTGTGCGCTGTCATTTTTACAATCCTAACACGGTTGTATCATCAGAAAACAGCAGCGGATATAAGTCAAGGTCGTCAGATGGCTTGTCTATTATCCGTCTCTCGACAGACTGGCAGTTGTGCTGGGTTAAATGGACCCAAACCGCAACAGATCAAGCCAAGACGGTCATCATTGGCCGCCATGGCCCTCAAGTAGGCGGTAAAGAGGGGGTATGGGTTGAAATCTGCGCCCCTGCCATTTTTGAGGGAAATCTTGCAGGTGACTGGTCACCAGCATACGAAGACCAAGACGAACGTGTCTCAGCGGTCGAATCCAACTTTAAACAGCGTGCTGATTCACTCGAAGCTGGTGTAAGCCGTCTGACTGAAGGCCTTAGAACCAAAGCCGATATCAGCTCACTCAACGTAACTGCTGAGAATATCCGGCAATCTGTGAAGAGTCTTGAGACAGACACGCAGAACAAGCTAAATCAGAAGTTGAGTCAGGCTGAATTTGAGGTGCGAGCCGGCTCTATCCGTCAGGAAATCCTGAATGCAACCAAGGATAAAGCCAGCAAGTCAGAACTCACGCAGACAGCTGAGGAGCTCTCTAGTAAGATAGCGAGTGTGCAGGTCGGGGGTAGGAATTATATCCGGGGTACAAAGCGCATGATGCTAGCCAGAGGATTGTGGGCATCAGGTACTTTTAGACCGTCAGGCGCTGGGACGGCAAAGACGATTGATGTATCAGACAGTCCAGTAACTGGCTTTGATAAAGCGATACGATTGACCTCAAGCAATGCTAGAGACCAAATAGGTATTGCTCAAGATGGATTTTATATCTCGCAAGGCACATACACGATGTCTTGTTGGGTCAAAGGCAGAAGAGGTCAAAAGGTCAAGCTACAAACTTATTGGCAAGCCAATGATAATTCGGGTATTTCGCCCATCTTTACATTAAAGGATGAAACTTGGACAAAGCTATCGTTTACTAGCGCTAGAAATAGGGCTGGAGTCGCATCAATTGGCTATGTGTATCTCGTAAATGCTGAGGTCGGAGAATATTTAGATGTTCTTGCGCCCCAGCTGGAAGACGGAAGTTTGGCAACAAGCTCAAAAGAAGCTCCTGAAGATATAGAAGGTCAGATTTCAACAGTAGAATCGACCTTTAAACAACGAGCCAACTCACTCGAAGCTGGTGTAAGCCGTCTGACTGAAGGCCTTAGAACCAAAGTGGATATCAGCGCACTCAACGTGACTGCTGAAAATATCCGGCAATCTGTGAAGAGTCTTGAGACAGACACGCAGAACAAGCTAAATCAGAAGTTGAGTCAGGCTGAATTTGAGGTACGAGCCGGCTCTATCCGTCAGGAAATCCTGAATGCAACCAAAGATAAAGCCAGCAAGTCAGAACTCACGCAGACAGCTGAGGAGCTAGCTAGTCGGATTGCGAGTGTTAAAGTTGGTGGCAGAAACTATTATCGAGATTCTGAGAAGATTCGAACAAGTACACGTTTCTTTTCGTTTCCTTTGCATCCATATCTTTCACAAGAAAATGTCGGGGAGACTTGGACTTTATCGTTTGATTTAAAAATCAATGAAGGTGGCGAAATCCGTCCTCTTCTTTTTTATCATTACCAAACAAATCGATTTGGTCTGAAAGCTAGTGCAGACATCACTCCAAGCAAAGAATGGCAACGGTTCACGTTCACAGGTCCAGTTATCTTTCCGAACGACGACCCTCGTTATTCGAGGGGAGAGATGGCCTTGTATGACCACGGTGGAAATAATAACTATTCTGTGCGTAGGATTAAACTTGAAAAAGGCACTTTAGCTACTGACTGGAGTCCAGCTCCTGAAGATATAGAAGGTCAGATTTCAACAGTAGAATCGACCTTTAAACAACGAGCCAACTCACTCGAAGCTGGTGTAAGCCGTCTGACTGAAGGCCTTAGAACCAAAGTGGATATCAGCGCACTCAACGTGACTGCTGAAAATATCCGGCAATCTGTGAAGAGTCTTGAGACAGACACGCAGAACAAGCTAAATCAGAAGTTGAGTCAGGCTGAATTTGAGGTACGAGCCGGCTCTATCCGTCAGGAAATCCTGAATGCAACCAAGGACAAGGCTGACAAGACCTTGGTAACAGCGGAGGCTGGGAAGTTGAGAGAGGAGCTGACAAGTCTGTCGGTTGGCGAGAATCTGTTTGTAAACTCAGATTTTAAAAATCTGAGGGATAACGGACAGCGTTATACAGCTAACGGCAAGACCTATCAAAACATGATTGCGCCTTACTGGTACAATCCGTACAATGCTGGTATTCCAAATGCTCAAAATATCCAGCATGGGTATTTTGACACGGAAACGTTTAGTGATACTGTCTTTGCCTTTAACGAGAGCGACGGCTCCCGACACTGGAAAGCATTGTCAACTGATTTTAAAATCGGAGTCATCTCAGCTGGAGAGTATTACTTTTCAGCTGATTTGTATGCGACAGATTTAGGCACTCATATCAAATTTGGATTTTACTATCACAACTCGACTGGCAAACTCAATTTTTACGCAGGTCGAACAAAAATTGAAGTTACTGAAAAAGGCCGTTGGACTAGGCTAGGAATTGACTTAAAGGTCAATGATGACATTGACCTGACAAAAAAAGTCCAATTTTACATTTACGGCTATAATTTTGCTAGCAACTCAATTTTGTACCTTAAAAAGCCTAAAGTCTCGAAAGGTCGCTTAAAAAGCGATTGGAGCCCAGCTCTGGAAGACACCGAAGGCCTCATCACTGAGGCTAAGGCTACCTTTGAGCGGACAGCTCAGGGCTTGCGAACCGACTTATCAGCTATTCAGGAATATGTAAATAAAGACGGTCAGCGACAGGAATCCCTACAGCGCTATACTCGTGAGGAGAGCACGAGACAAGCGACAGCAGTCCGTGAGCTGGTCAATCGTGATTTCGTTGGTAAGGCTACTTATCAAGAAGATGTTAAGGGTATCAATCAGAGGCTTGAAGCTGTTAAAACTAGTGCGAATAAAGACATCGCTAGTCAAATCGCTAGCTATCGTCAATCTGTAGATGGTAAGTTCACGGATATTTCAAGTCAGATAACGACTTATAAGCAAGATGTGGGCGGTCAAATCAGTGGTCTATCAAATAGACTTACAAGCAGTGAGCAAGGAACCACTACTCAGATTTCAAATCTTTCAAATCGGATAAACAGTAATAAACAAGGCACAGATAATCAGATTTCAAATTTAAAGACTCAGGTCGCTACAAACAAGGATAATGCTGAACGACAAATGGGTAGAATATCTGATCAGGTTTCTGCAAACAAAGCGAATGCTGATAGTCAATTTGCGAATGTGACCAATCAACTAGCGCG
>ERZ1023220.23-NODE-23-length-48921-cov-253.676442_pt1 | contig 48921 bp, 36 predicted proteins | sample MGYA00380449_ERZ1023220 | MGnify/ENA primary metagenome ERZ1023220 (study PRJEB33173, sample SAMEA4830396) | metagenome | study: EMG produced TPA metagenomics assembly of the PRJEB25223 data set... | reverse complement strand
TTCAAACCACGTCAGCTTCACCTTGCCGTAGGTATGGTTACTGACTTCGTCAGTTTCATCTACAACCTCAAAACCATGTTTTGAGCTGACTTCGTCAGTTCTATCCACAACCTCAAAACAGTGTTTTGAGCAACCTGCGGCTAGCTTCCTAGTTTGCACTTTGATTTTCATTGAGTATAAAAAGATCTTGGGTAACAACTCAATTTCAGAAGAAAAAAAGTAAATCTTCCCACATTAAAACGCATAGTATCAAGTTTTTTCAATACCTGATAGTATGCGTTTTTGCTTTTAACGACTTTTTGCCCAGTCTCTTATTTTTCGATAATTTTGTGGGCGATCAATTGACGGTAACAAATTTGTTTATTGTTTTTATTATCATTAATAATCTGGAGAATAGTTTCAAGGGAAACACGACCAAGCTCTAAACTATTGATATCTATATAGGCTGCCAAGTTGAGCTTGGGATTAACCGAGTCAAAGCTGAGAACAGGGACATCCAGCTGGTGTTTGGCAATATAGTCACAAACACCTTCAGCTAGGAGGCTATCGGTTGTGATGATAGCATCAATTTGTGGATCGTGCTTGAATAATCGCTTGCTAAATTTATAGCCCTTTTCTTCCAGAAACTCGTCGGCAAAGTAGATGCGATTGTTGTCAGTGGTAAGTTTGTAATGTTTAAGCGCCTGTTCATAGCCTGTTAAACGGTCTTTGGTCACGAAGAGCTTTTTACTTCCTCCGATAAAGGCAATGCGTTTGCAGCCTTTTTTGATGAAATATTCAGTCGCATCAAAACCAGCTTGAACATTGTCGTTGTCGACAAGTGGGATGAAAGGAGATAGAGATTTACCTAAGATAAGGAAGGGGAACTGTTCTTCTGCGACGAGTTTTACGAGAGGGTCTTCTTCTTGGGCATAGAGAAAGATTAGCCCATCTACACGCTTGCCGTAGACCATTTGTGAAATAGCGTTGAGACGCTCCTTCTCATCTTTCCCTGTTGCTATCTGAATGGCATAGTGGTTTTCAGATGCGACTTGAGAGATGCCACGTAGAACCGATGGAAAGAAAGGATTCTGGTAGAAGGCGTCTGAGTCATCAGGAAGAACTAATCCGATAACCTGAGTATAGCTGCTTACCAAGCTACGAGCGTTGAGGTTTGGGTGGTAGTTGAGTTCCTTCATAGCCTTGCGAACGCGTTTTTTTGTTTTGTCGCTAATGGTTGATTTATTTTGAATAACACGGGTTACGGTTGAAGGCGAAACACCAGCAGCCTTGGCCACGTCTTTAATCGTAACGGGCATAAAAATCTCCTATTTATGGTAATTTGGATCACGGAAATGTGTTTTATAAAAGATAGTGACCAGATACAGAACAAAAAGAATGTTTTGTACAGTAATCAGGGTTGTCATATTTTGGTCAAATAATCCCAAAATAAGTGTAATCAGAGTCGGCAATCCTAAACAGTTCAAGATAAAGTGATAGCACTCTTTAAAGGTTCTAAATGAAAAGAGGCGTGATTTCTTAGTGATATAAAGGAGAAGACTAGCTCCTAGAGAGACGATAAAGAAATTCAAACCAAAGAGGAAGCTCGCACCGAGAACTAGGAAGAGGCTGATATAGACACGATTTTGTTGGTACCAGTCTTTAGAAATTGCTTGAGTCAAGCTGTCTTTGCTTTTGAAACTCTCAGTCTGAATGGCTCGGTAAGAGATGCGGGTCAGTTCCTTGCTTTCCTTGCTGATGACTAGCTCATTTGTATCGAAATGCAGTTGCAAGTCCTTAGGTAATTCCTTGATTTGACTTGGACCAATCACAACAGAAGGGGCTTGACTAGCTGTTCCAGTATAAGTTAATGTGCCATCGACAATTGTAGCATGTTCAGAGAGATCCTGGACAACCTTATCTGTCAGAGGTTCATAGACATTATCGATAAAAGTTTCTAGCGGATAGGTCTCCTGGGAGCTGTTTTGGATAGCAATGGGTACCATAGACAAGCTGATAAGGAAGATACTGGTAAAGAGAAGTTGAAACCAGTTGAGCTCGAAACGTTTGGACAGGGGCTTACGAAACCCCCAAATACTTGAAAAATAGGAAAATGGATATGGAAGCATAGGTATCTTTCTAAAAGGTGTTTTCTATATGAGTATTATTATATAGAGAAATGCGCTTTATTTCAAGTCTAGGAGAAAAATTGCTTGCTACAAGGATATTATTTACAGTGACAATTACTAATAATCAATGAAAATCAAAGTGCAAACTAGCCACAGGTTGCTCAAAGCACAACTTTGAGGTTGGAGATAAAGCTGACGTGGTTTGAAGAGATTTTCGAAGAGTATAAAATGAAAAAGGGTGGCGGGGATAAATTATCCCTTGTCGCCACCACTTGTAAGTCCTGAAACAAAGTTCTTTTGTAGGAAGAAGAAGAGAATACAGATTGGAAGGGCGATGAGGATAGCACCTGCTGAGAAGTAGGCAATCTTCAAGTTTTTCGCATTGTTAACGAAGGTTTGGAGACCTACGGCAACAGTAAAGTATTCTTTCTCACGAAGCAAGAAACTAGAGAGGATGTAGTCCCCGAAAGGTCCCATGAAGGCCCAGAGAGCTTGTACGGCAACCATTGGGCGAACAAGTGGTAGAACAATTTGCCAGAAGCGGCGGAAGTGTCCTGCACCGTCTAGTTTTGCAGATTCGTCTAAAGACATTGGCACTGTATCGAAGTAGCCTTTCATGAGCCAAGCATTCATCGGGATACCACCACCAACGTAGAGGAAGATGAGGAACCAGTTGTGGTTAAGGGCGTTCAACATAAGCGCCATAACGAAGAAGGCTGTCAAAGCGGCCATAGTTGGCACCATTTGGATGATCAAGAAGAAGACCAAACTTTGTTTACGAGCCAAGAAGTTGTAACGGCTGTAAGCATAACCAGCAAGTACGATGATACTTGTTTGAACAGCCATGGTAATTAAGGCGATAATCAAAGTGTTGAGGTACCAAGTACCGTACAAGGTTTCAGTGAAGAGGCCTTTAAAGTTATCAAAATTGAGGTCGATATTAGTATCTAGTTTAAAGGCTGAGACGTTACCTGCTTTAAAGGCTGACATAATGGTAATCAACAGTGGATAGATAATTACAATTGATAGACCAATCAGGTAAAGGTAAGTAAGGCTTTGAGTCAGTCTACGTTTGAGTTTAATTGAGTTATTCATCTTAGACGTCCTCCATATCAAATGCGTGTAGTTTCTTGAATGCGATCATAGAGATTGAGATGACAATGATAGAGATAATCAAGGTAACAGCTGCCGCCATTGAGTATTGAGGAGATGTACCTGTTGTCAAACGGTAGATCCATGAGATCAAGATATCGGTTGAACCAGCTCCACCTCCGACACTACCAGGTCCTCCACCATTGAAGAGGTACATGATAGAGAAGTTGTTAAAGTTGAAGGTGTATTGGCTAATCAAAGTAGGTGCCGCAACAGCCAAAATCATTGGGAAAGTGATGTTGCGGAATTTTTGCCAAGCGTTGGCACCGTCAATATAAGCTGCTTCGTAAAGGTCGTTAGGAATAGATTGCAAGATACCCAAAGTCAAAACGTAGATGTATGGGAATCCGAGCCAACCTTGCATCATAATCAAGGCAATCTTAGTCCAAGTTGGGTCTGTTTTCCAAGGAATAAGAGCTCCATCAAGGAAAGGAAGGAATTTAGCCAAGATTGGCAATACTTGAGTGTTGATAGCACCGACACTATCGTTAAACATGTTTGAGAATGTCAAGATAGTGATGAAGGCTGGGACAGCCCAAGGAAGAAGGAAAATAACACCAAAGATACGTTTTCCTTTGATAAATGGTTGGTTGGCAATGATAGCTGTGAAGATACCAATTACGATTTGTAAAGTAGAAGCTGCCAAAGCCCAAATGATAGTCCAAGAAAGAACAGAACCAAAGGCAGAACGGAAGGTACTCAAGCTCCAAATGTTTGTAAAGTTGGTCAAACCAACCCAGTCCAACAACTTGTTTGGTGGCAAGTGTTGGAAGTCGTAGTTGGTAAAGGCGATCATCAAGGTTACGATAACTGGGAAGATAATCGCGAAGGTCATGGCAACATAAGATGGAATGATCAAGAGGTAAGGGAAGCCATTTTCATAAATCCCTTTGATCATGTCTTTGAGTGTGCGTGGAACTGGAATTCCATTGTTAATGCGTTTTGCAATCGTATGTGCATCTTTGATATTTGAGAAATAAAAGAGTACATAAACGATTACAAAGATTAGATGGAAGGCACCACGAATCAGCATAAAGAGGGAATTATCACGACCTGGTTTGTCACCAAGAGTGATGAGGTTGCTCAATTCAGGGGTTGCAAGTGCTAGGAAGTAAAGGACAAATACGATGGTTACACCAAGGAAGATAAAACCTTTGGCTTTTTGTTTATTGTAAATCTGTCCTAACCCAGGAATGATAGACAGCAGGGCTGCTTTACTAGGTTGTTGCTTTTCCATATTAACTCCTTTCATAGGATACTACTTTTTTATAAGAAAGCTAAATTATTTGTGTCTCTATTGATAAATTCAAAGGGGGATTTGATTTCCACCCCCCTTGAACAAATTTTTTATTCACCAAATTTTTGTTTGATTGTTTCTTTGATCAATGTTACAGCATCGTTAGCAGCTGTTTTAGCATCTTTTTGACCACTTACAGCATCAAAGAGCATATTTTTCGCTGGATCCCAAACTGCAGACATTTGAGAGATGTTTGGCAGTGGTTGAGTGTTCTTGAACTGTTTGATAACAGCTGTTGTCAACTCATCGTTTTTACCTTCAGCGTATGAACGAGCCTCAGTATTAGCTGGGATTTCGTTAGTCTTATCATATAATACTTTTTGTTGTTCAGTTGCAACAAGGAAGTCTACAAATTTTTGAGAAGCTTCAAGGTTCTTAACGGCTTGAGGAATGACCCAAGCTTTACCACCACCGAATGCAGCATATTCTTTTCCATTTGGAAGAGTTGGGATAGTTGCAACTCCGTAGTTTACTTTAGCATCTTTAAAGGCTTGAGCTTTCCAAGGTCCGTCGATGATAGCAGCTGTTTTACCTTCTTGGAATTGAGTTTGGATTAAGTTTCCAGCACCTTCTGTATCTTGCATACCTTTAGGCCATTTTTCGTACCAAGATTTAGCGTAGTTGATACCTACGATAGAACCGTCGTTTGCAAGACCGATGTCTTTAGCGTCTTTACCGTTTTGGCCAAAGACGTAAGCACCGTTACCGGCAAGAAGTCCATATGTATAGTAGAAGTTTGTCCAGTCAGCTAGGAAGGCAGTAGTTTTGCCATCTTCTCCAGCGAAGGCATATTTGCTATCTTTAGCAAGGTTTTCCAAGTCAGCAAATGTTTTTGGAGCATCTTTTACCAAGTCTTTGTTGTAGTACATAACAAGTGACTCGATAACGGCAGGAGCACCGTAAACTTTACCATTAGCAGCTGTTACAAGAGATTTAGTTGTGTCGTCTGTTTTAGCACCATCGCTCAATTTCACTTCTGAAAGTTGTCCGTCAGAACCAAGGCTACCTACACGGTCGTATGGAGCCATCATAACATCAGGGACATTACCAGATTGGTTGTCAAGAGAAAGTTTATCAAGACCTCCTAGAGCATCACCAGTTTTAAGAGTGACTTTTACTCCAGCTTCTTTTTCATAAGCTTTAGCAACCTCTTCAATATAGCTCTTATATCCCTCGTCTACATATACAGTGAGTTCTTTGACTTCAGATGAACCAGAATCAGCAGGCTTATCAGCAGTTTTGCTTCCGCAAGCTACCAAAAGCAAGCTAGCAAGTGTAGCAGTTCCAAGCACCGCAGTGCTCTTCATAAATTTAGATGACATAGTGTATTCCTCCCAAAGAATAGCAAGTTTTATTGATAAGGAAACGCAAACGTTTTCCTTTATGAGCTTAGTATAGCACAAATAGAAAACGGTTGCAAGTATTTTTTGTAAAAATTTTAAAAAATTTTTAAGCTTGATTTGATAGCATAATTTTGCATTTTAATAGAAGAAAAGTATGAAATAGATAAGAATACAGTATTTTTAATAAAAATATATGGAATCTGTCTAAAGAGGGAAATCAGGAGGGGCTACCTCCCTGTTTCTAATCCCTATCTATTTTCTATAGACGTTTGTGCTTTGTTGCATATAAATTCAAGCTCCCTAAGGAGGTTTTGTACTTTGTAGACTGTCTCGTGAGAGTCAAACTTTAGGATTAGATAGTTTTAAGTTATCTTTGCTAAAATGAGTTAGTCTCCTTAAAAATAATCAAAAAAGTTTTTTAAAAACGCTTGCAATTATGCTTGAAAAGGAGTATACTTATAAGTAACGCAAACGTTTGCGTCTGCAAAATACGCAACGTTCCATTATTTTAACACACGAGGTGCTATTATGAAAAAACGTCAAAGTGGTGTGTTGATGCACATCTCTTCTCTTCCAGGAGCTTACGGAATCGGATCATTTGGTCAAAGTGCTTACGACTTCGTTGATTTCTTGGTCCGTACAAAACAACGTTACTGGCAAATCCTTCCATTAGGAGCAACTAGTTACGGGGATTCTCCTTACCAATCTTTCTCAGCCTTCGCAGGAAACACTCATTTTATCGATTTAGATATCTTGGTGGAGCAAGGTTTGTTGGGAGCGAGTGACCTTGAAGGAGTTGACTTTGGTAGCGATGCGTCTGAAGTTGACTATGCTAAAATCTACTATGCACGTCGTCCTCTTTTAGAAAAAGCGGTGAAACGTTTCTTTGAAGTCGGAGATGTTAAAGATTTTGAGAAATTTGCTCAAGACAACCAATCATGGCTTGAGCTCTTTGCTGAGTATATGGCTATCAAAGAGCATTTTGACAATCTTGCTTGGACTGAATGGCCAGATGCAGATGCTCGTGCTCGTAAAGCTTCAGCACTTGAAAGCTATCGTGAGCAATTGGCAGACAAGTTGGTTTACCACCGTGTGACTCAATACTTCTTCTTCCAACAATGGTTGAAATTGAAAGCTTACGCTAACGACAACCACATTGAAATCGTTGGGGACATGCCAATCTACGTAGCGGAAGATTCAAGTGATATGTGGGCAAATCCACATCTCTTCAAAACAGATGTCAATGGTAAGGCTACTTGTATCGCAGGATGCCCACCAGATGAGTTTTCTGTAACTGGTCAGCTTTGGGGTAACCCAATCTATGACTGGGAAGCAATGGACAAAGACGGCTACAAATGGTGGATTGAACGCTTGCGTGAAAGCTTCAAAATCTACGATATCGTTCGTATCGACCACTTCCGTGGCTTCGAATCTTATTGGGAAATCCCTGCTGGTTCCGATACAGCAGCACCTGGTGAGTGGGTGAAAGGTCCAGGCTACAAGCTTTTTGCAGCCGTTAAGGAAGAACTTGGTGAGCTAAACATCATCGCAGAAGACCTTGGCTTCATGACAGATGAAGTGATCGAATTGCGTGAACGTACTGGCTTCCCAGGAATGAAGATTCTTCAATTTGCCTTCAACCCAGAAGACGAAAGCATTGATAGCCCACACTTGGCACCTGCTAACTCAGTTATGTACACAGGAACACACGATAACAATACGGTTCTTGGTTGGTACCGTAACGAGATTGATGATGCGACTCGTGAGTACATGGCTCGTTACACGAACCGTAAAGAATACGAAACAGTGGTACACGCTATGCTTCGTACAGTATTTTCATCAGTTAGCTTTATGGCAATTGCAACTATGCAAGATTTACTAGAATTGGATGAGGCAGCTCGTATGAACTTCCCATCTACCCTTGGTGGAAACTGGTCTTGGCGTATGACTGAAGATCAATTGACACCAGCTGTCGAGGAAGGTTTGCTTGACTTGACAACAATTTATCGCCGAATTAATGAAAATTTGGTAGATTTAAAGAAATAAGACAATAATCAGGAGACAACTAAACATGTTATCACTACAAGAATTTGTACAAAATCGTTACAATAAAACCATTGCAGAATGTAGCAATGAAGAGCTTTACCTTGCTCTTCTTAACTACAGCAAGCTTGCAAGCAGCCAAAAACCAGTCAACACTGGTAAGAAAAAAGTTTACTACATCTCAGCTGAGTTCTTGATTGGTAAACTCTTGTCAAACAACTTGATTAACCTTGGTCTTTACGACGATGTTAAAAAAGAACTTGCAGCTGCAGGTAAAGACTTGATCGAAGTTGAAGAAGTTGAATTGGAACCATCTCTTGGTAATGGTGGTTTGGGACGTTTGGCTGCCTGCTTTATCGACTCAATTGCTACTCTTGGTTTGAATGGTGACGGTGTTGGTCTTAACTACCACTTTGGTCTTTTCCAACAAGTTCTTAAAAACAACCAACAAGAAACAATTCCAAATGCATGGTTGACAGAGCAAAACTGGTTGGTTCGCTCAAGCCGTAGCTACCAAGTACCATTTGCAGACTTTACTTTGACATCAACTCTTTACGATATTGATGTTACTGGTTATGAAACAGCGACTAAAAACCGCTTGCGTTTGTTTGACTTGGATTCAGTTGATTCTTCTATTATTAAAGATGGTATCAACTTTGACAAGACAGATATCGCTCGCAACTTGACTCTCTTCCTTTACCCAGATGATAGTGACCGTCAAGGTGAATTGCTCCGTATCTTTCAACAATACTTCATGGTTTCAAACGGTGCGCAATTGATCATCGACGAAGCAATCGAAAAAGGAAGCAACTTGCATGACCTTGCTGACTACGCAGTTGTCCAAATCAACGATACTCACCCATCAATGGTGATTCCTGAATTGATTCGTCTTTTGACTGCACGTGGTATCGAGCTTGACGAAGCAATTTCAATTGTTCGTAGCATGACTGCCTACACTAACCACACAATCCTTGCTGAAGCGCTTGAAAAATGGCCTCTTGAATTCTTGCAAGAAGTGGTTCCTCACTTGGTACCAATCATCGAAGAATTGGACCGTCGTGTGAAGGCAGAGTACAAAGATCCAGCTGTTCAAATCATCGATGAGAGCGGACGTGTTCACATGGCTCACATGGATATCCACTACGGATACAGTGTTAACGGGGTTGCAGCACTCCATACTGAAATCTTGAAAAATTCTGAGTTGAAAGCCTTCTACGACCTTTACCCAGAAAAGTTCAACAACAAAACAAACGGTATCACTTTCCGTCGTTGGCTTATGCATGCTAACCCAAGATTGTCTCACTACTTGGATGAGATTCTTGGAGATGGTTGGCACCATGAAGCAGATGAGCTTGAAAAACTTTTGTCTTATGAAGACAAAGCAGCTGTCAAAGAAAAATTGGAAAGTATCAAGGCTCACAACAAACGTAAATTGGCTCGTCACTTGAAAGAACACCAAGGTGTGGAAATCAATCCAAATTCTATCTTTGATATCCAAATCAAACGTCTTCACGAGTACAAACGCCAACAAATGAACGCTTTGTACGTGATCCACAAATACCTTGACATCAAAGCTGGTAACATCCCTGCTCGTCCAATCACAATCTTCTTTGGTGGTAAAGCAGCTCCAGCCTACACAATCGCTCAAGACATTATCCATTTAATCCTTTGCATGTCAGAAGTTATTGCTAACGATCCAGCAGTAGCTCCACACTTGCAAGTAGTTATGGTTGAAAACTACAACGTTACTGCAGCAAGTTTCCTTATCCCAGCATGTGATATCTCAGAACAAATCTCACTTGCTTCTAAAGAAGCTTCAGGTACTGGTAACATGAAATTCATGTTGAACGGAGCTTTGACACTTGGTACTATGGACGGTGCTAACGTGGAAATCGCTGAGTTGGTTGGAGAAGAAAACATCTACATCTTCGGTGAAGATTCAGAAACTGTTATCGACCTTTACGCAAAAGCAGCTTACAAATCAAGCGAATTCTACGCTCGTGAAGCTATCAAACCATTGGTTGACTTCATCGTTAGTGATGCAGTTCTTGCAGCTGGAAACAAAGAGCGCTTGGAACGTCTTTACAATGAATTGATCAACAAAGACTGGTTCATGACTCTTCTTGATTTGGAAGACTACATCAAAGTCAAAGAGCAAATGCTTGCTGACTACGAAGACCGTGACGCATGGTTGGATAAAGTCATCGTTAACATTTCTAAAGCAGGATTCTTCTCATCTGACCGTACAATCGCTCAGTATAACGAAGACATCTGGCACTTGAACTAATACTCTTCGAAAATCTCTTCAAACCACGTCAGCTTTATCTGCAACCTCAAAGCTGTGCTTTGAGCAACCTGCGGCTAGCTTCCTAGTTTGCTCTTTGATTTTCATTGAGTATAAGATACAAATTTATACTAATACATTTTGTAAAAAAGCGAGTTTCGATTGAAATTCGCTTTTTTAAATGCTGTGGATTTGGGTCAATCTTGTCTAAAAATAGGGAAATACTAGATACAGTGAAGGCTTTAAATGCTGGTTTTTACTGTCTTCAGCCTTATATTTTTTCGTAGTTGGTTACCTCATATCTCTTGTATTCGCTTACATAAAGTATTATAATATAATTGTAGGAAAGAAGGTGTTTTTATGATATACACACTTAAATTGGTGTTGTTTATTACCTTTCTTGTAATAAGCTTGTTACCTGATAAGATTTTTGGAAAAAATAAAAAAATTTGGAAAATAGTTTTTGCAATATTGACGGCAGTGGCAGCATTGTCATTTATGTACTAAGTTATTTTAAGAATGTAGGGAAATAAACCCTACATTCTTTTTAGTTTTTTCTGTTTTCTAAATTCTATTTATCCAAGCGCTTCAACATTTCTTGCTTCTTCGCTTCAAGTTCTGCACGCTTTTCTTCGATTTCGGCATGTTTTTTCTCGAGTTCAGAACAACTTGCACCATTGCTAAATTCTTTTCGCCATCAGGAGATAGGGTGAGTCGACATGTCTATTACTCACCCAAAGCAGTCCTACAAAGCAGGAATTTTCTGTTACTTTTTTGGAAATAGTAACGTTTATACAGCTTTGACACTTCGTATCAAAGCGCCAAACACACTCCGAGGGATTTACAGAAAGCAGAAAAGGAATGATCTGGTATAAGATCATTCCTTTTCTCTCTTTTTCTTTAAGTAATTATATACAATGTACGACGAAGTCGTCATTGCAATGCTGATCCACCACCTAAAGGGAACTTTAAACAACATTGATAAGATAAAGAATATAAACAACGAAAATACGTTATACCCAATTAATTTTATTGTATATCTCATGATTAAAAGTTAATCCTTCCGTTGTTAGGAATGGCATCATTTTTATCCCATAATTGTGCTAAATAAGTCCCCGGTGATAATAAATTCATAGCGGATTCTAAAGCAACATCATTTACAAACCAACTACCTAGATATCTAGAAATTGCTGAACGAATAGCACTTTTTGCTGCATGTTTTCCTTTTACTTTAATTAGATTTGCAAGGCCTGCAGTAGTTCCTCCTAATGCTAAAGCTATTGCAGTATCTAATAGAGCACCCATTTGATTAACTGTAATACCTTGCCAAGCTGCTCTAAATGGAGAGTATGTAGGTGGGATTGTATAATCGCCTTGTAATTGTCGGTTAATTACTTCTTTGATCCATTGTTGTGAGACGTCTGGATGAAAAGATTGGATTTCGTTTGCAAGTGTATTGATTTGTTCTTCTGTTAGAGAAGTGACAGGTTGAAGTTCCATATTTGTTTCAATTTGTGATACTTGTTCAGAAGCGTATACAGCTGAAACACTTGGAATCGCTGATACAATTAACACAATTGACGTCAAAAAAACCGAAATAAATTTCATTAATTTGTTCATGAGCTTTTCTCCTTTTTATTTGTATCTGCTTACATTTTATTATATACTGTTATTATAGTCAAGAAAAATATGCTATTATGTTAAAAAAATATTTTTAAAAATATAAATGGACGGATTTATTTTGGATTTTATTTGTTATTTTGACCTGCCTCTATATTGGTAACCATGATTTGTTTACTCTCAATCATCAAGAATTCTCTTTTCGTGGTAGCGTTTGGGGTCTGGTACTGGCCTTATATCACTTATTGTTCATTGATAAGTTTGTAATTTCGAATCGAAAATAAAGATTAGAACTATGATTGACTGGCTACTTTTAATATTGATTTTGGAGGAAGATTTTGTCTCTATTATTTATTATTTTAAATTTATTTATTTTGTATAAGATCTATTCTTTGAGGCGGGAAAAATCGAAATACTTGATTTATACGGCCTATATCATATTTGGGGTAAATGTAGTATATGGTATTCAATGGTTATTAAGAGAACTGATTTCAACTATTTCCCCTTAATGTGTATGGAAACTATAACAAAACGCATAAGATTAAGGTTTGTGTACCTGTTCTTATGCGTTTTTATAATATTGAAGATTTTCGGTAAGTTTTATACCTTTGGGAAGTCTAGTTTAGAATGCTTTCCCAACCAAAATCTCTGCTTCGATGGTAATCTCTGTCAGTTGGCTCCAGTCAATCTTGCTCTGGTCAACGTGAAAGAGGAGAGGAGTCATACTGAGTAGGGCTTGGAGTTGTTCTGCTGTGATAGTCTTAGTCAGAGAGGCAGTTTGACTAGATAGGATGGTAAAGTGTTCCTGGAAATGCTCCTTGATATCTTGGTTAGAATACTCCTTGTTTGTCAGCTGGTCCTGTACTCTTTGACGGATTTCTTTGAGGTGATTTTCAGTTGGGATAACCTTTATCAAGATACCGTCTTTGGATAAAACGCGACGAAATTCTCCATAGTTGGCAGGTGAGAAGATATCAAGCAGAATATCCATGTTAGCGTCTTTTATAGGAAGTCGTGCCAAGTCGCCAACGAACCAATTGACTGCCCAGTTGGGTTCACTTTTAGCAGCGATTTGGACTGAATCTTTGGAGATGTCAAAGGCATAGAAAGTTTTTTCAGAGTGACTTTCTTGTAGTTTGCGAGAATAGAATCCTTCACCACAACCGATATCCAAAATTGTTGTGGTAGTTTTTGAGCTTGCAAGCAAGTCAGATACAGCATCTAAGATAGCTTGGTAAAAGCCGGCTTCTAGGATTTGTTGACGGTTTTGAAAATTTTCCTTGTCATAGTTAGCAGATTGCTTGATTTGAGGTGCTAGATTGACATAGCCAAATTTCGCCAAGTCAAAAGAATGACGGTTGCAGCACTTGAAATTAGTCTCTAACAGAGTCAGATTTTCTTGACAGATAGGACAGGCAAAGGAAGTCGCAGAAGCAAAACGCTGAAGTTTGGGCTTGAGATTTGTATTCATAGTTTAAGTGTATCAAAAGAGGCAAATGAAAGCAACTTTAGGAATAAGTAGATGGGAGATTCAGTAGAAATAAAACTAATTCTCCAATTTATAGAATGAAATTGCTTTTATATCTAAATTGCTATATAATAATGATAAGGAGGAAATAAGTATGTTAAAAGAAGTATTAACCGTTGCAAAAGTTGCGAAAAAATCTTCATTATTTTTGGGTGGTGTCGCATTTGGTACCCTTGGTTTGAAAATCTTAACAAGTAAGGAAGCTAAAAAAGGTTATTCTAAAGCTTTGGCTAAGGCTTACAAGTTGAAAGACGAGCTAGATGCATCTGTTTCTGTTGTGAAGCAACATGGAGACGATGTCTTGCAAGATGCCAAATATTTGTACGAGCAAGAGAAAAAAGAAGAGCGATTAGATAGCCTTATAGGTGAATAATATGTCTTTTAAAGTGCTACATAGAGGATACCAACATATCCGACTATCATCTTCTTTTTCACTTACCTTGGATATTCAAGACTATCTTCGTTCCTTGGCGAGAGATGAAAAGGGGATTGAGTCTATCCAGTTTTACATGGATCAACAGCACTTTACTCTACGCATAAAAGAAGGCTTTTCTGTATTAGATAATGCAGAAGCCTTTTTAAAAAGAATTGATAAAGGGAAAGTTTCTGAGTTGATGACTCTTCCCATTCGTAGAGAAGAGAGTGCTTATTCTATTGTTTCAGGTGCAGCGGTTAAGCGTGTACTTTTTCGTAGTTTTGTGCCGTATCCTATTCGCTATATATGGACTTGTTATCAGGCTTTGGGTTATATTAGAGAAGCCTATCAAACACTAGCGCGTAAGGAACTAACGATGGAAGTCTTGGACTGTTCGGCTATTTTATTGTCTTTGTTTATGAACCAATCCAAGACAGCTAGCAATATCATGTTTATGCTTGATTTGGGGAATCATTTAGATCAGTGGTCCTTGAAAAAAACTGTAACAGATTTAGAACAGAGTCTTCTTGCAAAAGAGAGCGATGTATTCCTAGTACAGAGCGATACGGTTGTTAGTATCAAGAGTTCCGATGTTCAAATAGGAGATGTCTTGATCTTATCTCAAGGAAATGAAATTCTGTTTGATGGACAAGTAGTTTCAGGTTTAGGTATGGTCAACGAAAGTTCCTTGACAGGAGAGAGTTTTCCAGTTGAAAAAAGAGAGTCTGATTTGGTTTGTGCAAATACAGTATTAGAAACTGGAGAGTTACGCATTCGTGTAACAGATAATCAGATGAACAGCCGTATTTTACAGCTGATTAAGTTGATGAAGAAATCTGAAGAAAACAAGAAAACGAAACAACGCTATTTCATCAAGATGGCGGATAAAGTCGTCAAATATAATTTCTTGGGGGCTGGGCTGACTTACCTATTGACAGGTTCTTTTTCGAAGGCTATTTCTTTCCTATTGGTCGATTTCTCCTGCGCTTTGAAAATCTCTACTCCTGTAGCTTATTTGACAGCTATCAAGGAGGGGTTGAACCGTGAAATGGTGATTAAGGATGGTGATGTTCTGGAGAAATATCTGGAAGTTGATACTTTCTTGTTTGATAAGACGGGAACAATCACAACTAGCTATCCGATAGTTGAAAAGGTGTTACCTTTTGGAGACTATAGTGAGGAAGATATTCTCAGAATCAGTGCCTGTCTTGAGGAACACATTTATCATCCTATTGCTAATGCTATCGTCAAGCAAGCTGAGATAGAGGGGATTGAACATGAGGAAATGCATGGGAAACTCCAATATATCGCAAGTAAGGGGATCAAATCTCATATAGATGGCCAACCAGTTCTGATTGGGAATTATGTCTTGATGCAGGAAGAGCAGATTCATATTAGTTCAGAACAAAATGCTTTAATTGAAGAGTACAAGAGTCACTACAATCTCTTATTCTTGGCTTATCAAAATGAATTGATTGGAATGTTCTGCATTTATACTCCTTTGAGAAAAGAAGCAAAAACAGCCTTGGATAAACTTAAGGCACAGGGGAAAAAATTGATTCTGGCAACAGGGGACACCTTGGTTAGGACAGAGGAATTAGTCAAAGATTTGCCCTTTGATCAGGTCTATACAGACTTGAAACCTGATGGGAAATTTGAGTTAGTAGAGAAACTGCAGAAAGCAGGTCACACTATTTTGATGGTTGGAGATGGATTGAATGACTCAGCGGCTCTAACTCTATCAGATATCGGTGTGGTGATGAATGAGAGTGCAGATATTTCTAAGCAGATGAGTGATATCTTATTGTTAGATAATCGTTTGGATTTCTTCCAAGAGTTGGATTCGTTATCATCATCTTTGCAAACACTCATCAAGAAAAATATTCAAGATACCGTTGTCGTAAATAGTAGTTTGATTGGCTTTGGCTTATTTAATTGGCTCAGTCCTTCAAATCTCTCTATCTTACATAATCTAACAACCTTGCGCATTGTCCTGCGTAGCCTGTCTATTAAAAATAGATAGATGAGAGTTATTAACAGCAAAAAGGAGTTACCTTTCTCGAGGTTAACTCCTTTGTTTATAGATAAATGTTGAATAGTTTAGTAAGTCAATACAAAGTATTTTTTCTTCCCACGACGGATAACAGTCAGTTCATTCTCTAACTTATCTGCATCACTCAAGACATAGTCAAGGTCTTGGATACGGTCGCCGTTTACGTAGATGGCTCCGTTTTGGACGTCTTCACGGGCTTGGCGTTTTGAGTTAACTATACCAGATGAGACGAGCAGTTCCACGATATTGTTGTGTTCGTCTGCCTGTACTTGGTAGTTTGGCACACTACGAAGTCCTTGTTTGAGCTCTTTGACAGAAAGGTTTTTGATGTTTCCTGCAAAGAGTTGCTCAGTGATGTTAAGTGCTTCTTTGTAGGCTTCTTCTCCGTGAACAAGTGTAACAACTTCACGAGCCAAGACTTTTTGAGCCAAGCGTTCGTGTGGCGCTGCTTCAAATTGTTTACGAATATCTTCAATCTCATCAAGTGACAAGAAAGTAAAGATTTTCAAGAAGCGAACAGCGTCAGCGTCCATCACGTTCATCCAGAATTGGTACATTTCGTATGGAGAAGTCTTTTCGGGATTGAGCCAGACGGCATTTCCTTCTGATTTACCAAATTTCTTACCAGTTGCATCTGTGATTAGTGTAACAGTGATAACGTGACCAGTCTTGTCCGCCTTACGACGAAGCAATTCGGTACCAGCTGTCATATTTCCCCACTGGTCAGAACCACCGATTTGAAGAGTGACATTATGGTCTTGGTTAAGGACGAAGAAGTCGTACCCTTGCATGATTTGGTAAGCGAACTCAGTGTAAGAAATTCCTGTTTCGATCCGTTTTTTAACAGATTCCTTACTCATCATGTAGTTGACCGTGAAGTATTTTCCAATATCACGGAGGAAGTCAATGAAGCTGATGCTGCCAAACCAGTCGTAGTTGTTGACCATGACAGCCTTGTTTTCGCCATTTTCAAAGTCAAGAAAACGAGAAAGTTGTCCTTGGATAGACTTGACCCAGCCATCTACTGTGTCTTTTGTTTGGAGACTACGTTCAGCATCTTTGAAGGACGGATCTCCGATGAGACCTGTAGCACCGCCAACGAGCGCATAAGGTTTGTGACCTGCTAGTTGCAAGCGACGACTTGTCAAGATTGCGACAAGGTGGCCTAGGTGAAGGCTGTCAGCAGTTGGATCGTAGCCAGTATAATAAGAAACTTGACCTTCTTCTAGGGCTTTACGCAAAGCTTCTTCATCAGTCGTTTGAAATATCAAACCACGCTCTTTTAGCTCATCAAAAATGTGCATGTGTTTTTTCTCCTTTTTAAAATTATTGTTTCTACCTATTGTATCACAAACTTGGGCAATAGCCTAGCAGAATAGGGAAGAAAGTGGCTATTTTATTGAAAATTTCCCTTTTGTGGTATAATAGATAAAGTGAGGAAATCCATGCAAAATCAATTAAATGAATTAAAACGAAAAATGCTGGAATTTTTCCAGCAAAAACAAAAAAATAAAAAATCAGCTAGACCTGGCAAGAAAGGTTCAAGTACCAAAAAATCTAAAACCTTAGATAAGTCAGTCATTTTCCCAGCTATTTTACTGAGTATAAAAGCCTTATTTAACTTACTCTTTGTACTCGGTTTTCTAGGAGGAATGTTGGGAACTGGGATTGCTTTGGGATACGGAGTGGCCTTATTTGACAAGGTTCGGGTGCCTCAGACAGAAGAATTGGTGAATCAGGTCAAGGACATCTCTTCTATTTCAGAGATTACCTATTCGGACGGGACGGTGATTGCTTCCATAGAGAGTGATTTGTTGCGCATTTCTATCTCATCTGAGCAAATTTCGGAAAATCTGAAGAAGGCTATCATTGCGACAGAAGATGAACACTTTAAAGAACATAAGGGTGTAGTACCCAAGGCGGTGATTCGTGCGACCTTGGGGAAATTTGTAGGTTTGGGTTCCTCTAGTGGGGGTTCAACCTTGACTCAGCAACTAATTAAACAGCAGGTGGTTGGGGATGCGCCGACCTTGGCTCGTAAGGCGGCAGAGATTGTGGATGCTCTTGCCTTGGAACGCGCCATGAATAAAGATGAGATTTTAACGACCTATCTCAATGTGGCTCCCTTTGGCCGAAATAATAAGGGACAGAATATTGCAGGGGCTCGGCAAGCAGCTGAGGGAATTTTCGGTGTAGATGCCAGTCAGTTGACTGTTCCTCAAGCAGCATTTTTAGCAGGACTTCCACAGAGTCCCATTACTTACTCTCCTTATGAAAATACTGGGGAGTTGAAGAGTGATGAAGACCTAGAAATTGGCTTAAGACGGGCTAAGGCAGTTCTTTACAGTATGTATCGTACAGGTGCATTAAGCAAAGACGAGTATTCTCAGTACAAGGATTATGACCTTAAACAGGACTTTTTACCATCGGGCACGGTTACAGGAATTTCACGAGACTATTTATACTTTACAACTTTGGCAGAAGCTCAAGAACGTATGTATGACTATCTAGCTCAGAGAGACAATGTCTCCGCTAAGGAGTTGAAAAATGAGGCAACTCAGAAGTTTTATCGAGATTTGGCAGCCAAGGAAATTGAAAATGGTGGTTATAAGATTACTACTACCATAGATCAGAAAATTCATTCTGCCATGCAAAGTACGGTTGCTGATTATGGCTATCTTTTAGACGATGGAACAGGTCGTGTAGAAGTAGGGAATGTCTTGATGGACAACCAAACAGGTGCTATTCTAGGCTTTGTAGGTGGTCGTAATTATCAAGAAAATCAAAATAATCATGCCTTTGATACCAAACGTTCGCCAGCTTCTACTACCAAGCCCTTGCTGGCCTACGGTATTGCTATTGACCAGGGCTTGATGGGAAGTGAAACGATTCTATCTAACTATCCAACAAACTTTGCTAATGGCAATCCGATTATGTATGCTAATAGCAAGGGAACAGGAATGATGACCTTGGGAGAAGCTCTGAACTATTCATGGAATATCCCTGCTTACTGGACCTATCGTATGCTCCGTGAAAAGGGTGTTGATGTCAAGGGTTATATGGAAAAGATGGGTTACGAGATTCCTGAGTACGGTATTGAGAGCTTGCCAATGGGTGGTGGTATTGAAGTCACAGTTGCCCAGCATACCAATGGCTATCAGACCTTAGCTAATAATGGAGTTTATCATCAGAAGCATGTGATTTCAAAGATTGAAGCAGCAGATGGTAGAGTGGTGTATGAGTATCAGGATAAACCGGTTCAAGTCTATTCAAAAGCTACTGCGACGATTATGCAGGGATTGCTACGAGAAGTTCTATCTTCTCGTGTGACAACAACCTTCAAGTCTAACCTGACTTCTTTAAATCCTACTCTGGCTAATGCAGATTGGATTGGGAAGACTGGTACAACCAACCAAGACGAAAATATGTGGCTCATGCTTTCGACACCTAGATTAACCCTAGGTGGCTGGATTGGGCATGATGATAATCATTCATTGTCACGTAGAGCAGGTTATTCTAATAACTCTAATTACATGGCTCATCTGGTAAATGCGATTCAGCAAGCTTCCCCAAGCATTTGGGGGAACGAGCGCTTTGCTTTAGATCCTAGTGTAGTGAAATCGGAAGTCTTGAAATCAACAGGTCAAAAACCAGGGAAGGTTTCTGTTGAAGGAAAAGAAGTAGAGGTCACAGGTTCGACTGTTACCAGCTATTGGGCTAATAAGTCAGGAGCGCCAGCGACAAGTTATCGCTTTGCTATTGGCGGAAGTGATGCGGATTATCAGAATGCTTGGTCTAGTATTGTGGGGAGTCTACCAACTCCATCCAGCTCCAGCAGTTCAAGTAGTAGTTCTAGCGATAGCAGTAACTCAAGTACTACACGACCTTCTTCTTCAAGGGCGAGACGATAATTCTCTAAATGAAGTGGCCAATCAATGGATTGCCACTTTTTTCCTTTCGTGTTACAATAAGGGTATGAATCAGTATCAGAAAAAGATTGTTAACGGAAAAATTTATTCGCTCCTATCCGGCTTAATATGGGGAATCTGTGGAATTTTAGGAGAGTACTTCTTTACTCATTATCAGGTGTCTTCGGGCTGGATTACCTCTATGCGTTTGACACTGGCAGGGAGTCTTGTACTCATTTGGTCTGCAATACAATTAAAATCGCAAGTGCTAGATATTTGGCGAGACAAGAAAAATTATCTGCCCTTTTTAGCCTATGCTATTTTGGGGATTTTTTCAGTTCAGTATTTTTTCTATCTCTGTGTAGAATACTCAAATGCTACGACAGCAACTATTTTACAGTTTATTAGCCCTGTCTTTATCCTCTTTTACAATCGCTTGGTTTATCAAAAACGAGCGTCAAAAAGCGCTGTTTTCTATGTTTTGGTTGCCATGCTGGGTGTTTGCTTGATGGCGACAAAGGGAGATCTCTCTCAGTTATCCATGACGCCGCTAGCTCTTATAACAGGTTTGCTGAGTGCCATGGGTGTTATGTTTAATGTTATCTTGCCCCAACCTTTTGCTAAGCGTTATGGTTTTGTTCCTACGGTTGGGTGGGGGATGATTTTGGCAGGTTTGTTTAGCAATGTCCTCTCGCCGGTTTATCAGCTTTCCTTTACTCTTGATATTTGGAGTATCTTGATTTGCCTCATTATCGCTTTCTTTGGAACGGCTTTTGCTTTTTTCATTTCCATGAAGGCTGTGTCCTTGGTTTCTCCTTTGGTGGTTTCCGTTATCAGTGCCAGTGAACCTCTCTCTTCTGCTCTCTTGAGTGTTTTGTTCTTAGGATTGGTAGTGGATTGGTCCCTCCTTCTAGCTATAGCCTTGATTATTTTACCCATGATATTTTTGTCTATAGAAGAAGCGAAAGAAAGTAGATAAAAAGTCTTTTCTTAATTCTAAAAGTGTGCTATACTAGAATAGTCAATAAAACGCGGGGAGATAGTTGTGAAGAGTGTTTTTAGGTTGTATCGGTAGGGGCTTGCTTTTACCGACAGCACGTTTTATCTCACATCCCTAAAAAATCATACCTAAAAACAGACAAAAAGGTTTCAAATTTGAGGCCTTTTTTGGTAGAATAGGTATCATTATAACGAACCAGGAGGCACCTATGACTGCTACAAAAATGAATGCTCAAGAAATTATCCAATTTATCGCTAATGCTGAGAAGAAAACCAGTGTTAAAGTAACCTTTGAGGGACAACTCGCAACTGCTGTACCTAGATCTGTTGTTAAACTAGGGAATGTTCTATTTGGAGACTGGAAGGATGTGGCTCCGCTTCTCGATGGCCTGATAGAAAATCAAGACTATGTTGTTGAGCAAGATGCTCGTAATTCTGCAGTTCCCTTGCTAGACAAACGTGATATTAACGCTCGTATTGAGCCAGGTGCGATTATCCGTGACCAAGTTGAAATTGGTGACAATGCTGTTATCATGATGGGAGCAGTTATCAATATCGGTGCTGAAATCGGTGCAGGAACCATGATTGATATGGGTGCCATCCTTGGTGGCCGTGCCATCGTTGGGAAAAACAGCCACGTTGGTGCAGGTGCAGTTTTGGCAGGTGTGATTGAGCCAGCTAGCGCAGAACCAGTCCGCGTTGGAGACAATGTTCTCATCGGGGCTAATGCAGTGGTTATCGAAGGAGTCCAAATCGGTAGTGGTTCAGTGGTTGCAGCAGGAGCTATTGTTACCCAAGATGTCCCAGAAAACGTGGTGGTAGCAGGTGTTCCAGCTCGCATTATCAAAGAGATTGATGCCCAAACTCAACAAAAAACAGCACTAGAGGATGCGCTTCGCACCTTGTAATTGTAAAAGAAAAATAGAGGCGGAACCCTTCTTCCAGCCTCTTTCTGCTATATCGGAGGATAGATAGATGTTAGATTTGATTCAGACTAGACGAGATTTGCACCAGATTCCAGAGATTGGCTTGGAGGAGTTCAAAACTCAGGCTTATTTACTGGATGTGATTGAGAAATTGACTGCGGGCAAGGATTTTGTTCAAGTTCGTACTTGGCGGACAGGGATTTTGGTTTACTTGCAGGGAAGTCAGCCAGAGCGTACCATTGGTTGGCGGACGGATATTGATGGACTTCCTATCGTTGAACAGACAGGCCTTCCTTTCGCTTCTCAACATCAAGGTCGTATGCATGCTTGTGGCCATGATTTTCATATGACTATTGCCTTGGGCTGTCTCGAGCGCGCCCTTGAGGAGCAACCCAAGAATAATCTGCTCTTCCTATTTCAGCCTGCTGAGGAGAATGAAGCTGGTGGTATGCTCATGTATGAAGATGGTGCTTTTAGAGACTGGTTGCCAGACCAATTTTATGGTCTCCATGTTCGTCCAGATCTAAAAGTTGGCCAGATTGCGACCAATACACACACTCTCTTTGCAGGGACCTGTGAGGTGAAGATTCGTTTTAAAGGTAAAGGGGGACATGCAGCATTTCCGCATGAAGCCAATGATGCTTTGGTGACTGCTAGTTACTTTGTGACCCAGGTGCAGTCAGTTGTCAGCCGCAATGTTAACCCAATAGAGGGAGCAGTGGTCACCTTTGGTGTTTTTCAAGCTGGAACCACCAACAATGTCATCACAGACACAGCTTTTTTACATGGAACTATTCGTGCCTTGACACAGGACATGAGTCTCTTGGTGCAAAAGAGGGTAAAAACAGTTGCAGAAGGGGTTGCAGCTGCCTTTGATATGGAAGTCGAAGTGGAACTCAAACAAGGTGGATACCTACCTGTTGAGAACAATCCAGCCTTGGCGCGTGAACTGATGAACTTCTTTGAAGAAAAAGACGGAATCGAGCTGATTGATATCGAACCTGCTATGACAGGAGAGGACTTTGGTTATCTCCTGTCAAAGGTTGATGGCGTTATGTTTTGGCTAGGCATCGATAGTCCCTATGCCCTTCATCACCCTCAGATGAGTCCTAAGGAAGAAGCTTTAGCTATTGGGGTTGATGCAGTCTCTAGTTTCCTGAAAAAGAAAGCAGCAGAGTAGAGGGGTTGTCTATGAAATCGGAATTACGTAAGCAAGTCTTGCAAGAAATGAAGGCTTTACCTCTAGAGCAAAAACAGTTTATAGACCAAGCTTTAACCGAGCGACTTTTACAACACCCCTTCTACCAAGAAGCCAAGGTCATTGCAACCTACCTTTCTTTTTCGCATGAATTTCAAACGCAGGGATTGGTTGAGCAGGCGCTGAAGGACGGCAAGAAGGTTCTGATACCTAAAACCTATCCCAAGGGGCGCATGGACTTTGTAGTCTATGATCCGCAGCAGTTGGTAAAAACTTCCTTTGGCTTACTGGAGCCACAGGGAGATTTGGAAGTGGTAGATGCCTCTCAGATTGATTTAATTCATGTCCCTGGCTTGGCTTTTACGACGAAAGGATATCGGATTGGCTACGGTGGAGGCTATTATGACCGCTATCTGGAACATTTTACTGGTCATAGTATGAGTACAATCTATCCTTGTCAAGTTCAGCAATTCATGCCTGAAAATCATGATATTCCTGTTCAGGAGGTTTTGGTTGATGAAAGAAATCTTTGATAGGCGTTACCCTGTGACGAGTTTTTTCCTCTTAGTGACGGCCTTGGTATTTCTACTAATGTTGGTGACCACAGGAGGAAACTTTTACAGGGCAGATACCTTGTTTCGATTTGGAGCCATGTACGGGCCTGCCATTCGCCTCTTTCCAGAGCAGATTTGGCGTCTTTTTTCGGCTATTTTTGTTCATATTGGGTGGGAGCATTTCATTGTCAATATGCTTTCGCTTTATTATCTTGGAAGGCAGGTAGAGGAGATTTTCGGTTCTAAGCAGTTTTTCTTTCTCTATCTCTTATCAGGAATGATGGGCAATCTCTTTGTTTTTGAGTTTAGTCCCAAATCCTTAGCAGCAGGAGCCTCTACCTCTCTTTATGGTCTTTTTGCCGCGATTATCATTCTTCGCTATGCAACTCGCAACCCCTATATCCAGCAGTTGGGGCAATCCTATCTGACCCTTTTTGTGATTAACATTATTGGAAGTGTTTTGATTCCAGGAATCAGCCTAGCTGGCCATATCGGAGGTGCAGTTGGTGGCGCATTTCTAGCAGTTATCTTTCCAGTTAGAGGCGAAAGACGGATGTATAGCACCAGCCAGAGGTTAGGAGCGGTAGTCTTGTTCGTAGGACTAGCAGTCTTACTTCTCTACAAGGGAATGGGATTGTGACGAAGTTGAAAGAAAATTTGTGTAATGAAAAAAGATAAGGCATTTTTTGAACCTTATCTTTTTATTTTATTCCTTCTCAGCCAATTCTTTTCCAAGTTGGATGAGGTAATCTTTCAAGTCATCTTTGACTTGTGGGTGCTTGAGGGCGTAGTCAATAGATGTTTTCATAAAGCCAAACTTATCCCCAACGTCGTAACGAGCTCCTGTAAATTCACGGGCGAAAACACGTTGTGTTTTATTAAGAGTATCAATAGCGTCGGTAAGCTGGATTTCATTTCCAGCGCCAGGAGCTTGTTTTTCGAGAATATCAAAAATTTCTGGTGTGAGCAGATAGCGACCGATAATTGCTAAATCACTTGGTGCATCTTCGGGAGCTGGTTTTTCTACGAAAGTTTCAACACTATAGAGTCCATTGTTTCCCTCTTCTTGAGGAGCAATGACTCCATATGATGAAACGTCTTCGTGTGGTACGGGCATGACAGCAATGGTTGATGCGTGTGTCTTTTCGTAATCATTCATCAGTTGTTTTGTCAAAGGAACGGCGTTCTCGTCTGTGATGTCCATAAGGTCATCACCCAGCATGACAACGAAGGGTTCATTCCCCACAAAAGCTTTGGCTTGTAAGACAGCGTCTCCAAGACCACGAGGGTGAGTTTGGCGGATGAAATGAAGTCGCATACCAGTTGCTTCATCTACCAATTTTAACAAATCCGTTTTGCCTTTTTCCTTAAGATTGTATTCAAGCTCAAAGTTTGAGTCAAAGTGGTCCTCAATAGAACGTTTGGATTTACCAGTGACAACCAGAATATCTTCAATACCTGATTTAAGAGCCTCTTCCACGATAAATTGGATAGTTGGTTTGTCTACAATTGGCAACATTTCTTTGGCAAGGGCCTTGGTTGCTGGTAAAAATCGAGTTCCAAGCCCAGCGGCAGGGATGACTGCCTTTCTAACTTTTGATGACATAAGAATCCTTTCTTTAGAGGGTTAAGACCACTCATTTTCTGCTTTAAATTCATTGTTCATGATGTTATAAATGGCATCTTTGATATTGGTTCCTTGGTAAATAACTTGGTAAATAGCCTGTGTAATGGGCATATAGACTCCAAGTTCTTGCGCTAGTTCATAGGCTGCTCGAGTCGTTGAGATTCCTTCGATTACCATGCCCATATTGGCTTCGATATCAGCCAGAGATTCTCCACGACCAAGAGCATCGCCAGCTCTCCAGTTACGAGAGTGGATGGAGGTTCCCGTTACAATCAAATCTCCCACACCAGATAAGCCACTATAGGTCAGTGGACTGGCCCCGAGTGCTACCCCTAGGCGAGTAATTTCTGCCAAACCTCGAGCGATAATGGCTGCCTTAGCATTGTCACCAAATCCCAAACCATGTAAAGCTCCAGCACCGACAGCAATAATGTTTTTAAGAGCGCCAGCAGTTTCAACTCCGATAATATCCGTATTGGTATAAAGTCGGAAGTAGTGATTACTAAATAGCTCTTGCACGTATTGAGCTGTTTGTAAATCTTTAGAAGCAGCAGTAATTAAAGTCAGGTCACGTACAATGGTCTCTTCTGCATGACTAGGGCCTGAAACAACGACAATATCACTGCGGAGATGTTCAGGAATTTCTTCTTCAAGGATGGTTGATAATCGTTTATGGCTATCAGGTTCTAATCCCTTTGATGCGTGCATGATGATAGCCTTATGGTCCAATGTTTGTGCAACTTGTTGGGCAACAAGTCGTGTCACTTTTGTTGGGACAACAAACAAAATCGCATCCACATCTCTCAGTGCCTCTGCTAAGTCGGTGTAGGCAATGATATTTTTATCTAGAACGACATCTTTAAAGTAGTGTTTGTTAGTATGATAGGTATTAATTTCATTGATTTGTTCGGGAATGTTTCCCCAAATACGTACCTCGTGTCCATTGTCATTTAAGACTTGTGAAAGGGCAGTTCCCCAGGAACCAGGCCCCAAGACGGCGACGGTTTGTTTTTTCATGATTTCCTCCTTAATAGAGTCCTTTCTCTTATTCTATCATATTCTAGAGGATTTTGCACTTGCATTGCTGGGAAGTGGTGTCTTTGTGACTTCAAAAATACACAAAAACCGGGGCTAGTATTAAACTCTCAGTCTTTAGTTAAAGTGAGAAGAAATCTGATAGATAGTTTGATTCAGTATATGCTTATAATAGAGGTAAACAACTCAGGAGGTTCTTGTAGGTTGCGAGAGTTTGGCGAAAAAATTAAAAGATTACGTTTGGCTAAAAAAATCAGTCGTTCAGAATTTTGTGGTGATGAGTCTGAATTAAGTATCCGTCAATTAATTAGAATTGAAAATGGAGAATCCAGACCAACACTAACAAAGTTAAAATATATCGCTGAACGTTTGGGGGTTGAAGATTACAAGTTGATGCCAAGTTATATAGAGTTGGATAAGGAATACCTAGAATTGAAGTATTTCTTGATGAGGACTCCTACATACGAAGATGAAACTATCGCCCAAAAGAAAGAGAGTGTTTTTGCTAAGATTTTTGAAGAGTATTATGATAGGCTACCTGAGGAAGAAAGATTTATCATCCCAAATTATTCATATCTGGCACTAACGAACTACACAGTTCAAAAATTACCAGAAAAGCTAGTTGAAATACTGTCCTTCTGGTGATTTTGCTTAATTTCTGATGTTCGAGACATGATTGAGGAGATTTGTCTTGATTTTTTCCTAAAAAAGGGCAGACTCCTCCCTTGGTTTGATGCTCGATTTTTAAAATAAGGTGACTTATTCTGTTAGGCATGTTTTCCCCTGCCCTCTAGCTCTATATGGAACAGGGAGTATCAGATTTATCAGGCAGATTGTATCAAATAAGGCTTGAAACTGTTTTGAATAGGCGTATAGACTTGAGAATTTGAGAATATGTCGTCTAGCAGTAGAGACATATTTTCCGACAATATGAAGGAAGAGACGTCGAAAACGCTTGATAGTCAAGGCCTTTACTTCATCACCAGTTAGCTACTTTAAAAAGAGGTAGAGATTATAAGCCAGACAGCCCATCATCATACGTACTTCATTCTTAATCATGGTCGGACTATCTGTCTTATCCCCAAAGAATCCTGCTTTCCTTTCTTTGATAAAGTTTTCAGCATTTCCTCGTTCACGATAGAATTGAAACAGCTCCTCACTATCTACACTGCTTAAATTGGTCAAATGAACTTTTTTACAACCATAAAAAAGAGCACTTAATCGTACTCTTCTCTTTTAAGGATTAGTTGAATTAATTCAAATCCACTAGTTCTCCTGTTTCTAGGTAGACTAGGCGTTCACAAATGTTAGCAATGTAATCAGCGAAGCGTTCCAGATGCCCTATGATATAAAGGTATTGAGTTCCATTGGGAATTGAGGTTTCTTGGTCTTTCATAAGTCCAATGATTTCCTTTGATAAGGCATAATAATATTGGTCAATCTGTTCATCTTTTTGAGCAATACTAATAGCTTTTGAGGCTTGGTGCAAAGGAAAGGCAACCAATAAATCGGATAGCATGCTGAGGGATAATTTACCCATTTGGTGTAACTGTTCTTCGTCAGGGGCTAGTTGATTTTCTTTTAGTTGCAAAACAGCTTTAGCAATGCCTGCCATATGGTCTCCCATACGTTCAAGGTCTGAACAAGAAGACATGATGCTAATCACAAATCGAAGGTCAGACACTTGTGGCTGTTGCAAGGCCAACAAACGGGCACAGGTCAATTCGATAGCGCTTTGACCTTGGTTGATAGCATGATCCTTATTGATAATTAGCTCTGCCATCTCCTTGTCTTTGGAGGCTAAGGCCAGTAAGGTTTTTGAAGCTGTTTCAAGGACAAGTTGCCCTAGTCCTAAAAAGGATTGTTCTAATTCATGCAATTCTAAGTCAAATTGATTTCTCATAGGTTTTTCCTTCCTTATCCGAACCGTCCTGAAATATAGTCTTCTGTGCGCTGATCTTTTGGATTGGTAAACATGTCAACGGTATCTCCAAATTCGCAAATTTCTCCTGTTAAGAAAAAAGCAGTTTTATCTGAAATACGTGAAGCTTGTTGCATGTTATGGGTAACAATGATAATCGTATAATCCTTTTTTAGTTGCTGAATGAGGTCTTCAATTTTTAAAGTGGAGACAGGGTCTAAGGCTGAAGTCGGCTCATCCATTAACAGAATATCAGGTTCTACTGCTAAAGCTCGCGCAATGCAAAGGCGTTGCTGCTGACCGCCAGATAAGGACATGGCACTCTTTTTAAGATCATCTTTGACTTCTTCCCAAATGGCTGCCCCTTTTAAAGATTTCTCCACTAAGGCATCTAATTGTTTTTTGTCTCGAATACCATGTGTCCTTGGACCATAAGCCACGTTATCATAGATAGACATGGCAAAGGGATTAGGCTGTTGAAAAACCATCCCTACACGCTTGCGTAGCTGATTAAGGTTGAATTTGCTACTATAAATATCTTGCTCATCTAAGAGGACTTGGCCTTCAATATGGCAAGAAGGAACCAAATCGTTCATCCGATTAAGGGTTTTTAGAAAAGTTGATTTGCCACAACCAGATGGGCCTATCAAGGCAGTAATCTGTCTTTCTGGTAATTGAATCGAAATATTTTTTAAGGCTTGAAAATCCCCGTAAAATAAGTTTAGGTGTCTGACTGAAAATGTTCCCATACTAGGAAGCTCCTTTCACAAGTTTCCGAGATAATAAGCTTGATAGAGTATTTATCATTAAAACAGTAATAATTAAAATCACGCCGGTAGCATAGGCTTCATTGACATGTAGCCCCTCACTTGACAGCATATACATATGTAGGGCTAGAGAACGGCCTGAAGACATGAGACTACTTGGCGTATTGGTAGAGGTACCTAATGTATACATGAGGGCAGCTGTTTCACCAACGATACGGCCAATAGCTAGTATCACTCCAGCTAAAATACCTGGCATGGCAACTGGTAGAACAATTCTAAAAACAGTCCGTAACTTACCTGCCCCAAGTCCATAACTTGCTTGACGCATGCTATCACTAACAGATAAAAGGGCTTCTTCTGTTGAGCGAATAATGACTGGCAACACCATGATAACTGAGGTTAAGATTCCTGATAACAGAGAGTATTGAAAACCTAAGAAGACTACAAAGAAGAGCATGCCAAACAGACCAAAAACAATGGAAGGAATCCCAGACAAGGTATCTGAGGCCAATCGCATGATTTTAACACAAAGGGAATCTTTTTTTGTATATTCCACAAGATAAAAACCAGCAAAAATCCCTATGGGCAAGGCTAAAAGAAGAGCACCAAAGACCAGAATAACGGTGGAAATAATCGCTGGCATAAGGGAAATGTTCTCAGAAGTATAAGTCCAAGAAAAGAGGGATAGACTTAGATGAGGTAAGCCTTTGATGAGGATAAAACCAATGATTAAAAAGAGAGAGCCAAAGGTTAAAGCTGAAAAACAATAAACGAGAAGTTTTAGCAGGTATTTACTCATAAGATGATTTTCCTTTCAAGTAGGCAAAGTAGGCATTAATCAAGAGAATAAGGAAAAAGAGAACTGCTGAGGTTGCAATAAGGGCTTCCCTATGCTGACCTGATGCGTAAGCCATCTCCAGAACAATATTGGTTGTTAAGGTTCTGGTTCCTGAAAAGAGTCCACTTGGAATAATTGGCTGGTTGCCTGCCACCAAAATAACTGCCATGGTTTCACCTACTGCGCGACCGATTCCTAAAATAACTGCTGATAAAATACCAGATCTCGCAGCTGGCAAGATGACACTAAAAATACTCCGTTCATGACTAGCTCCTAGAGCCAAGCTACCAGAATAATACGTTTTGGGAACTGTTCGGATAGCAGATTCTGACAAACTGATAATGGTTGGCAAAATCATTATTCCTAATAGTAACGAAGCGGTTAGGACACTCATGCCATTTCCTAAAAAGCTTCTAATCCAAGGCACCAATAATTGTAGGCCGAAAAAACCATAAACAATAGATGGAATGGCCGCCATCAAGTTGATAGCTGATTTTAAGAAGCCATAGACGGGCTTTGGACAATAATAAACCATAAACACCGATGTCAAGATGCCTGTTGGCACCCCAATCACAATCGCTCCTAAGGTAATTAATAAGGAACCAACGATCATTGGTAAAATACCATAGCTTGCCGGAATGTTCGTTGGCGACCAATCACTGCCTAATAAAAAACGGGCAAAGCCGTAGTTAGCCATGAAAGGTAAGCCATTACTAAAAATAAAGAAACAGATTAGTAAAATAGCTACAACAGCTACTGTTGCACTCATGAAAAAAATTGCCCTAAAAACTGCTTCTTTGAAGGCTTGTTTTGTCACATCTTGTCCTTTCTAGTGAAGAAAGTAAGGGAGATACGACACCTCCCTACTTGCCTTCTTTATCTTATTGTACGATGAAACGTCTGCATCTCTTTAGAGATTTATGGAGCAAACATTTTATTTAATCTTGTCCCAGGTGGTTAATTTGCCACTAAAAACGTCTGCAAGTTCAGCCATACTGACTTGGCTTGCCTTATTGTCATTATTGACCACAACAGCAATACCGTCTAAAGCAATAGCATCATGGGTGAGACTCTTACCTTCTTCAGGAGTTAATTCCCTAGAAACCATACCAATATCAGCGGTTTTCTCCTTAACAGCGGTAATACCTGCTGAAGACCCATTAGAGGTAATATCAATCGTAACTTCTGGATTTTCTTTTTTATAAGCTTCTGCTAATTTTTCCATTAAAGAAGATACTGAAGTGGAACCTACAACAGACAACTTGCCTGATAAGTGTTGGCTTGTATATTCTGTGGTTTCGGTTTTAGCTTCAATAAATTTATTATCTGTGACCACTTGTTGACCTTGTTTGGAGTGGATAAAGCTGATAAAATCTTGACCTAGCTTGGAAAGATTAGAAGACCAAACAATGTTGAAGGGACGTTGAAGAGGGTATTCACCATCTAAAACTGTGTCTCGACTAGCCTTGACACCATCAATCTCTAAAGCCTTGACAGATTTCGTTAAAGATCCCAAGGAGATGTAGCCGATAGCATTAGCATTCCCTTGAACTGCTGAGAGAACACCTTCTGTACTATTTTGAATCACAGCTGTTTTGGCAGTGTTGTCAATTTTTTTATCACCGTCTTTTTTGAGAATTCCTGTGATTTCTGTGAAGGCACCCCGTGTTCCAGAGCCATTTTCTCGTGAAATCACCTCAATCGTTCCTGAAGCTGACTGTTTGGAAGCAGCTGACTGATTGCCACAGGCAACAAGCCCAAATCCTGATAAGCCAATGGCTGCAAGAGTAAGCATTTTTTTGAATTTCATAATAATCACCTTTATCTCTATGTATTTTTCTTGTGTAGGCTTACTACATTTATAGTCTAACAAGTCTTTGTAAAGGTTTATCCCTGATTCATGTAAAGATTGTGTAAAGAATCAAAAAAAGCCACTTTTGAAAAATGGCTGCTCCTAAAAATAGTTTTAAAAATTATTAGTCCTGTGCGAAAGATTGGTTAGGAAGAAAAATCGTGAAGCAACTGCCTCTGCCAAGCTGACTCGTCACTGTGACTTGACCACCTAATAATTGACTGAGTTCTTTGACAATGGCAAGGCCAAGACCAGTGCCACCAGTTTGTCTGCTTCGACCTTTATTAACTCGGTAAAAACGTTCAAAAATACGATCCTGCTCTAATTGACTAATACCAATCCCTGTATCTGATACAGAAATCTTAATGCCTTCGTTCACCTTTTGGGTCTTGACTTCAATTTTCCCCCCTTGTTCAGTGTAACGGATGGCATTGGATAAAAGATTGAGTAAGATTTGGGAAAGTAATTGACTATCTGATACGAGGGTGACATCATCTGGCACCTGCACCTTTAGCTGTAAATCCTTCTTCTTGAGCTGAGGTTGCAAGCTTTGAGTCAAATCCTGTACAAATTCTGCCAAAGAAAGGGTCGTCCATTGTATAGGCATTTGTTGAGCCTTAGATAAGGTAAGAAGATGCTCAACAATATGCTCAAGACGCAAGCTTTCTTTGTAAATAATGTCTAGAAAGTCATCCTTGAGCGCTTCTTCTTCAGCTGACATCCCCTTAATGGTTTCAGCAAAGCCCTTAATCGAAGTAACTGGTGTCCTCAATTCATGGGAGGCATTTGAGACAAAGGCTAAATTTAACTTTTCATAAGTTCTAATCGTTGTTAAATCATATAGCAAGACGAGCACAGCTTCCACAGATTGGGTCGGGCTAAAAACGGGAACTGCTGTCACTTCTAAAATCAAGTCACCCTCATGAAACCCACTTACTTCTTGTTTTAACCTTGTTTTTTGATCAAAGGCTTGGTGAACTAAATTCCGAATATCCATCCGTTTGAGGTCATCAAGTGAACTTATGTCGCCGTCCACATCGGGAAAATAATGAGGCAGAGAGCGACTGGATAATAACATCTGACCTTGAGCGGAAACTAAAAACGTCCCCATGGTTAGGTGCGACAGAAGAACCTCCATTGTTTCGGCTAGGTCCTTGTATTGCTGATCCTGTTGGGAGACTTTGGTTTTTAGGCCAGACACATACTGAGCCAAAGACTTTAAGTCTTCTTGCCCTTTTTCTAAAAAGTATTCACTACTGGTCAAGAGAGGTTGGTGCAAGGTCTCAAAAGCAACTTCCCATTTCCAAAGGCAAAAGAGCCAGTAGCCACCCAGTCCCAAAGAAAGGGCTAGAAGAAAGAGACCGATGCCTTTACTGATCCAAGTTAATGCCATCCCTGCAATCAGAATGAGGCTAACACTTAGATTGACTAGCCAAAATTGAAGGTAGCGTTTCATCTATAACTCCTTGAACTTATAACCATAACCCCGAATGGTTCGAATAAATTGAGGGGCTTTAGGATTGTCTTCAATTTTTTCCCTCAACTTACCAATATGAACGTCCACCAAACGTGTTTCCTGCCCAAAGTCATACCCCCAGATACGTTCCAAAAGACGCTCTCTAGTCAGTGTCATGTTGGGATGTTTCATAAGATAGAGCAAGAGTTCAAATTCTTTTGGGGTCAAACTCAGTAACTTATTCGCCTTGTAGACTTCATGACGCTCAGGGTATACTTTCAAGGTCCCAAATAGCCAAGAATCGTCAGCGATATTATCTGAATCATCTCCTTCTTGTTCTCCTTTAGTTCGCCTGAGGATGGCCTTGACACGCGCTAGCAATTCTCTAGGGCTAAAAGGCTTGGTCAGGTAGTCATCAGCCCCTAATTCCAAGGCCAAAACCTTATCAAATTCATCACTTTTCGCAGAAACCATCATAATTGGAGTTTTGACGCCTTTGGCTCTCAGCCGCTTACAAACTTCTATGCCATCTAATTGTGGTAACATGATATCAAGCAAGATAAAATCAAAGGGTTCTGTTTCTGCCAAAGCTAAGGCCTTCCGTCCATTTGTTACCAATTGAGTAGAAAAGCCTTCCTTACTTAAATGGTAGTCAAGCAATTTCAGAATGTGTTCTTCATCATCCACTAATAAGACTTGTTTTGTCATCTATTATCTCCTATTGGTAACATTATAACACAATTATCAGAAATCCTAACATTGCTAAATCAGATTAAATTTGCTTATTAAGACTAGTATATGGTCAAACGCTCAATCATCTCCTTGTGCTCTGGATAGGTCGTCAGTAGATCTACCCTTTCAAATAATTCAAAATCCTCAAATTCAAAACCAGGAGCAACAAGACAAGAAACCAGATCATAATCCTTATCAACTGTTGATCCCAAAATAGTGCCTTTAGAAACACAGTAGTGAAGTTGTTGCCCTTTGGATATGTTCAGGCCTAAAGTGACTGCTTCGTAGTGACCATCTGCTGTAATCATGTGAACAGTCAGTGGGGATCCTGCATGAAAATACCAGATTTCATCTGCTGTCAATCGGTGAAAATGTGAAGGATGCGTTTCTTCTAATAAGAAATAAATACTGGTATAAAGAGCCCTTCCCTTACCAGCAAGGTTTATAGTGTCTGAAGCTTTTTCTGTTCGTCTAAAATAGCCACCTTCAACATGGGGAGCTAACTCTAGAGTTCTTATCAAGTCTTCTTTATCCGTCGGAGCCAATGGGTTGAAGTAACTCTTGTTCAAAGTGGTGTTACGATTTCAAGAACTCCTCTCAGTTCTGAGGACACGGTAATGATTGATGCGACGGAAGTACAAATCAATCGCCCTAAAAAAAGAATTAGCGAATGATTCTGGTAAAAAGAAATGCCACGCTATGAAGGCTCAAGCGATTGTCACAAGTCAAGGGAGAATTGTTTCTTTGGATATCACTGTGAACTATTGTCATGATATGAAGTTGTTCAAAATGAGTCGCAGAAATATCGGACAAGCTGGTAAAATCTTGGCTGACAGTGGTTATCAAGGGCTCATGAAGATATATCCTCAAGCACAAACTCCACGTAAATCCAGCAAACTCAAGCCGCTAACAGCTGAAGATAAAGCCTATAACCATGCGCTATCTAAGGAGAGAAGCAAGGTTGAGAACCTCTTTGCCAAAGTAGAAACGTTTAAAATGATTTCGATAGGTTGTTGGTATTATCAATCATGAACTAGGATTTTGGTTTCGTAGGAAGTCTATTATTGGGTTTGGTGAATTAGTAAATCGTTTAGGTAAGTGTCCCTAGTTACGACGTCATGGTCTCTAAATCGATTATATTTAGAGACTATGACTAGTGAAGCAGTTAGCTAGTCCGCATATAAGCGACTAACGTCCAACAATTAGGAACTTTAGTTCCAATAACTTTAAGATTACGACGTTTTAGGACATAAATCGATCATATTTATGTCCTAAAACTAGTGAAGCGCCTAGCCAAATCTCTGATAGGATTTGGCGTTAGTTACTTAGATTGCTTTGCAATCAAGTAACTTTGGCGATTTACATCTTCTCTGGCGCTTCTACTCCAAGCAAGCGAAGGGCTTCTTTGAGAACGACTGCGGTTGCGTAGCTGAGGGCTAGACGGCTGTCGCGTTCTGGGCTTTCATCCAAGATACGTGTATGTGCATAGTATTTGTTAAAGGATTGAGCCAGGCTAATTGCAAATTTAGCAATGATAGAAGGTTCAAAGTTATCTGCCGCACGGTTGATAATACGTGGGAAGTCTTGAATGAGTTTAATGATTTCCCAGCTTTCAGCATCATTCAAGCTATAGTTACCAGCTGTTTCTGGCTTGAAGTCTGCTTTGCGTAAGATAGATTGGATACGAGCGTAGGCATATTGAACATAAGGTCCAGTTTCACCTTCGAAGGATACCATAGCCTCTAGGTCGAAGTCGTATCCGTTTGTACGGTCGGTCTTGAGGTCATAGAATTTGATGGCTCCAACCCCAACAGCATGCGCTACTTGGTCTTTGTTTTCAAGTTCAGGATTTTTAGCCTCGATTTGAGCCTTGGCACGACTAACAGCCTCTGCAACAGTAGGCTCTAGCAAGATGACATTCCCTTTACGAGTAGACAGTTTTTTCCCTTCTTTTGTCACCAAACCAAAAGGAACGTGAGTAATGTCGTCACTCCAGTCGTAGCCCATCTCTTGCAAGACGGCTTTGAGCTGTTTAAAGTGGGCAGATTGTTCTTGACCAACGACGTAGATAGATTTGGCAAATTGATATTCGTTTTTACGGTAAAGGGCTGCAGCCAAGTCACGAGTGATATAGAGAGTTGCTCCATCAGATTTCTTGATGAGGGCTGGATGTTCAATTCCATATTTCTCAAGATTGACAACTTGGGCCCCTTCTGACTCAACAAGAAGGCCTTTTTCAGAAAGAATGTCTACAACTGCATCCATCTTATCATTGTAGAAGGCTTCTCCGTTATAGCTGTCAAATTCAACCTTCAATTCATTGTAAAGGCGGTTAAATTCCACTAAACTTTCATCGCGGAACCATTGCCAAAGAGCGAGAGCTTCCTCATCTCCATTTTCAAGTTTACGGAACCATTCGCGCGCTTCTTCATCCAAGCTAGGGTCATTTTCAGCTTCAGCGTTGATGCGGACATAGAGTTTAAGGAGTTCATCGATTGGATGAGCTTTTACAGCTTCTTCGTCGCCCCATTTTTTGTAGGCAACAATCAACATCCCAAATTGTTTACCCCAGTCTCCCAAATGGTTGACCTTGACCGTTTGATAACCGATTTTTTGGAAAATATGTGACAAGCTATCTCCGATAACAGTTGAACGCAGGTGGCCAATAGAAAATGGTTTAGCGATATTCGGACTAGACATGTCGATAACAACATTTTCTTGTTTACCAATATTTTGGTCAGCATAGTGTTCTTTTTCAGTGGTAACAGCTTGCAATACTTGAGCAGAAATGGCAGATTTATCAAGGAAAAAGTTAACGTAAGGTCCTGTTGCGACAACCTTTTCAAAGGCTTGGCTGTTCATTTTTTCAGCCAGTTCAGTCGCAATCATTTGAGGTGCTTTACGTTCGACTTTTGCAAGAGAAAAAGCAGGGAAAGCGATGTCTCCCATTTCTGAGTTTTTAGGGGTTTCCAGTAAATTTAAAATAGCCTCTTGGTCCAGGCTATCAATGATGCTAGATAATTCGCTAGCAATCAATTCTTTTGTATTCATTAAGAGCTCCTTTTTGGACTTTTCTACTATTTTATCACAATTTTAAAGAAAGATTTATCACAATTTTAAAGAAAGAAGAAAAAATTTTTGAAATCTCCCGTTTTTTTGGTATAATATAGCTATAAATATAGTTATAAATATACATATAAGAGGATTTTATGAGAAAAAGAGATCGTCATCAGTTAATAAAAAAAATGATTACTGAGGAGAAATTAAGTACACAAAAAGAAATTCAAGATCGGTTGGAGGCGCACAATGTTTGTGTGACGCAGACAACCTTGTCTCGTGATTTGCGCGAAATCGTCTTGACCAAGGTCAAGAAAAATGATATGGTGTATTATGTACTAGCAAATGAGACAGAAAAGATTGATTTGGTGGAATTTTTGTCTCATCATTTAGAAGGTGTTGCAAGAGCAGAGTTTACCTTGGTGCTTCATACCAAATTGGGAGAAGCCTCTGTTTTGGCAAATATTGTAGATGTAAACAAGGATGAATGGATTTTAGGAACAGTTGCTGGTGCCAATACCTTATTGGTTATTTGTCGAGATCAGCACGTTGCCAAACTCATGGAAGATCGTTTGCTAGATTTGATGAAAGATAAGTAAGGTCTTGGGAGTTGCTCTCAAGACTTATTTTTGAAAAGGAGAGACAGAAAATGGCGATAGAAAAGCTATCACCCGGCATGCAACAGTATGTGGATATTAAAAAGCAATATCCAGATGCTTTTTTGCTCTTTCGTATGGGTGATTTTTATGAATTATTTTATGAGGATGCGGTCAATGCTGCGCAGATTCTGGAAATTTCCTTAACGAGTCGCAACAAGAATGCCGACAATCCGATCCCTATGGCGGGTGTTCCCTATCATTCTGCCCAACAGTATATCGATGTCTTGATTGAGCAGGGTTATAAGGTGGCTATCGCAGAGCAGATGGAAGATCCTAAACAAGCAGTTGGGGTTGTTAAACGAGAGGTTGTTCAGGTCATTACGCCAGGGACAGTGGTCGATAGCAGTAAGCCGGACAGTCAGAATAATTTTTTGGTTGCCATAGACCGCGAAGGCAATCAATTTGGCCTAGCTTATATGGATTTGGTGACGGGTGACTTTTATGTGACAGGTCTTTTGGATTTCACGCTGGTTTGTGGGGAAATCCGTAACCTCAAGGCTCGAGAAGTGGTGTTGGGTTATGACTTGTCTGAGGAAGAAGAACAAATCCTCAGCTGCCAGATGAATCTGGTACTCTCTTATGAAAAAGAAAGCTTTGAAGACCTTCATTTATTGGATTTGCGATTGGCAACGGTGGAGCAAACGGCATCTAGTAAGCTGCTCCAGTATGTTCATCGGACTCAGATGAGGGAATTGAACCACCTCAAACCTGTTATCCGATACGAAATTAAGGATTTCTTGCAGATGGATTATGCGACCAAAGCTAGTCTGGATTTGGTTGAGAATGCTCGCTCAGGTAAGAAACAAGGCAGTCTTTTCTGGCTTTTGGATGAAACCAAAACGGCTATGGGGATGCGTCTCTTGCGTTCTTGGATTCATCGCCCCTTGATTGATAAGGAACGAATCGTCCAACGTCAAGAAGTAGTGCAGGTCTTTCTCGACCATTTCTTTGAGCGTAGTGACTTGACAGACAGTCTCAAGGGTGTTTATGACATTGAGCGCTTGGCTAGTCGTGTTTCTTTTGGCAAAACCAATCCAAAGGATCTCTTGCAGTTGGCGACTACCTTGTCTAGTGTGCCACGGATTCGTGAGATTTTAGAAGGGATGGAGCAACCTGCTCTAGCCTATCTCATCGCACAACTGGATGCAATCCCTGAGTTGGAGAGTTTGATTAGCGCAGCGATTGCTCCTGAAGCTCCTCATGTGATTACAGATGGGGGAATTATCCGGACTGGATTTGATGAGACTTTAGACAAGTATCGTTGCGTTCTCAGAGAAGGGACTAGCTGGATTGCTGAGATTGAGGCTAAGGAGCGAGAAAACTCTGGTATCAGCACGCTCAAGATTGACTACAATAAAAAGGATGGCTACTATTTTCATGTGACCAATTCGCAACTGGGAAATGTGCCAGCCCACTTTTTCCGCAAGGCGACGCTGAAAAACTCAGAACGCTTTGGAACCGAAGAATTAGCCCGTATCGAGGGAGATATGCTTGAGGCGCGTGAGGAGTCAGCCAACCTCGAATACGAAATATTTATGCGCATTCGTGAAGAGGTCGGCAAGTACATCCAGCGTTTACAATCTCTAGCCCAAGGAATTGCGACGGTTGATGTCTTACAGAGTCTGGCGGTTGTGGCTGAAACCCAGCATTTGATTCGACCTGAGTTTGGTGACGATTCACAAATTGATATCCAGAAAGGGCGCCATGCTGTCGTTGAAAAGGTTATGGGGGCTCAGACCTATATTCCAAATACGATTCAGATGGCAGAAGATACCAGTATTCAACTGATTACAGGGCCAAACATGAGTGGGAAGTCTACCTATATGCGTCAGTTAGCCATGACGGCGGTTATGGCCCAGCTGGGTTCCTATGTTCCTGCTGAAACCGCCCATTTACCGATTTTTGATGCGATTTTTACCCGTATCGGAGCAGCAGATGACTTGGTTTCGGGTCAGTCAACCTTTATGGTGGAGATGATGGAGGCCAATAATGCCATTTCGCATGCGACCAAGAACTCTCTCATTCTATTTGATGAATTGGGACGTGGAACTGCAACTTATGACGGGATGGCTCTTGCTCAGTCCATCATCGAATATATCCATGAGCACATCGGAGCTAAGACCCTCTTTGCGACCCACTACCATGAGTTGACTAGTCTGGAGTCTAGTTTACAACACTTGGTCAATGTCCACGTGGCAACTTTGGAGCGGGATGGGCAGGTCACCTTCCTTCACAAGATTGAATCGGGACCAGCTGATAAATCCTACGGTATCCATGTTGCCAAGATTGCTGGCTTGCCAGCAGACCTTTTAGCAAGGGCGGATAAGATTTTGACTCAGCTAGAGAATCAAGGAACAGAGAGTCCTCCTCCCATGAGACAAACTAGTGCTGTCACTGAACAGATTTCACTCTTTGATAGGGCAGAAGAGCATCCTATCCTAGCAGAATTAGCTAAACTGGATGTGTATAATATGACACCTATGCAGGTTATGAATGTCTTAGTAGAGTTAAAACAGAAACTATAAAACCAAGACTCACTAGTTAATCTAGCTGTATCAAGGAGACTTCTTTGACAATTCTCCACTTTTTTGCTAGAATAACATCACACAAACAGAATGAAAAGGAGCTGACGCATTGTCGCTCCCTTTTGTCTATTTTTTTAAGGAGAAAGTATGCTGATTCAGAAAATAAAAACCTACAAGTGGCAGGCCCTGGCTTCGCTCCTGATGACAGGCTTGATGGTTGCTAGTTCACTTCTGCAACCGCGTTATTTGCAGGAAGTCTTAGACGCCCTCCTTACTGGCAAATATGAAGCTATTTATAGTATCGGGGCTTGGTTGATTGGTGTGGCCGTAGTCGGTCTAGTTGCTGGTGGACTCAATGTTGTCCTCGCAGCCTATATTGCCCAAGGAGTTTCATCCGACCTTCGGGAGGATGCCTTCCGTAAAATTCAAACCTTTTCTTATGCTGATATTGAACAATTTAATGCGGGAAATCTAGTCGTTCGAATGACAAATGATATTAACCAGATTCAGAATGTTGTCATGATGACCTTCCAAATTCTTTTCAGACTTCCCCTCTTGTTCATCGGTTCGTTTATCCTAGCGGTTCAAACCTTACCTTCTCTGTGGTGGGTGATTGTTCTCATGGTAGTCTTGATTTTTGGTTTGACTGCTGTCATGATGGGAATGATGGGGCCTCGTTTTGCCAAGTTTCAAACCCTTCTTGAGCGCATCAATGCCATTGCCAAGGAAAATTTACGTGGCGTTCGTGTGGTCAAGTCCTTTGTCCAAGAAAAAGAGCAATTTGCTAAGTTTACAGAGGTTTCAGATGAGCTTCTTGGTCAAAACCTTTACATTGGTTATGCCTTTTCAGTAGTGGAACCCTTTATGATGTTGGTTGGTTACGGGGCGGTCTTCCTCTCTATTTGGCTGGTCGCGGGAATGGTTCAGTCGGATCCGTCTGTTGTTGGTTCCATCGCTTCTTTTGTTAATTACCTAAGCCAGATTATCTTTACCATTGTTATGGTTGGATTTTTGGGAAATTCTGTCAGCCGTGCCATGATTTCCATGCGTCGTATTCGAGAAATTCTTGACGCAGAGCCAGCTATGACCTTCAAGGATATCCCAGATGAAGAGTTGGTTGGAAGCCTTAGCTTTGAAAATGTGACCTTTACCTATCCAATGGACAAGGAACCGATGCTGAAAGATGTGAGCTTTACTATTGAACCTGGTCAAATGGTTGGTGTAGTTGGAGCGACTGGTGCAGGAAAGTCAACCTTGGCTCAATTGATTCCACGTCTCTTTGATCCACAGGACGGAGCCATTAAAATCGGTGGCAAGGATATTCGAGAAGTGAGTGAAGGAACCCTGCGTAAAACAGTTTCCATCGTTCTCCAACGTGCCATTCTTTTTAGTGGAACGATTGCAGATAACTTGAGACAGGGGAAGAGAAATGCTACTCTATTTGAAATGGAGCGCGCAGCCAATATTGCCCAGGCTAGTGAATTCATTTATCGTATGGAGAAAACCTTTGAAAGTCCAGTTGAAGAACGGGGAACCAATTTCTCTGGTGGACAAAAACAAAGGATGTCGATTGCGCGTGGGATTGTCAGTAATCCACGTATTCTGATTTTTGATGATTCGACCTCAGCCTTGGATGCCAAATCAGAGCGCTTGGTGCAAGAAGCTTTGAATAAGGACTTGAAGGGGACGACAACCATTATTATTGCTCAAAAAATTAGCTCGGTTGTCCATGCAGACAAGATCTTGGTTCTAAATCAAGGACGATTGATTGGTCAAGGCACGCATGCAGACTTGGTTGCCAACAATGCCGTTTACCGTGAAATCTATGAAACACAGAAATGAAAGACAAACTATAAGAAAAGTCAATAGTTTTATCTAAACTATTTCTTATTTCAATTTGATGATTTGGCGATGATTTTAGAGCACGGCAAAAAGCCCTTGAAAAAGTCCATTTTTTCAAAGGTAATCCTGTGTTGATTTCAGAAATTACATCACTTTTTGTTCGTCAAATGGCAGCTCTTTTTTAGGATATAAAACAGGGTTCGGATAAGTTTTTTTGCAAGGTGGATGATGGCTACATTGTAATGTTTTCCTTATTCTAACTTAGTCTTAAGATAGGCCTTAAAAGCAGGTGAAAAGCGAGCGCATGCTTTGGCAGCTTGTATGAGTGCCCACCGCAGATGAGGGGAACCCCGTTTGATCATTCTTCCAGCTAAATCAATCTGACCTGACTGATAAATAGAAGAATCCAGTCCAGCGAAAGCTTGTAATTGAGCAGGATTATCAAAGGCATGAATATTTCGAATCTCGGCTAAAATGACCGCCCCTAAACGATCCCCAATCCCAGTAACCGTCGTGATGACCGAGTTGAACTCAGCCATCAAGTCATTGACACATTTTTCCGCCTTGTCAATGAGCCTCTTGTAATGTTTGATGTTTTCATTACACGAGATAAAACGTTTATGCGTTATCAAACTCATTACCAATTGAAACAAAAAGCTGTGGTTAGATCCTTTCGGAAATTGTCAAGCGATTGGAGGAAATGAACTAATCCACAGCGGCTTATTCCAAGTATACCACTTGGGCTTTGGCAGTAGCTAACTGCGCTAAATATAATATAAGGAGGAGTAAAATGAAGACAGTTCAATTTTTTTGGCATTATTTTAAGGTCTACAAGTTCTCATTTGTAGTTGTCATCCTGATGATTGTTCTGGCGACTTTTGCCCAAGCCCTCTTTCCAGTCTTTTCTGGACAAGCGGTGACGCAGCTAGCCAATTTAGTTCAAGCTTATCAAAATGGCAATCCAGAACTTGTATGGCAAAGCCTATCAGGAATCATGGTCAATCTTGGCCTGCTGGTTTTGGTTCTATTTATCTCTAGTGTAATATACATGTGTCTCATGACGCGCGTGATTGCAGAATCGACCAACGAGATGCGCAAAGGCCTCTTTGGTAAGCTTGCTCAGTTGACGGTTTCTTTCTTTGACCGTCGACAAGATGGCGATATCCTGTCTCATTTTACCAGTGATTTGGATAATATCCTCCAAGCCTTTAACGAAAGCTTGATTCAGGTCATGAGCAATATTGTTTTATACATTGGTCTGATTCTTGTCATGTTTTCGAGAAATGTGACGCTGGCTCTTATCACCATTGCCAGCACCCCATTGGCTTTCCTTATGCTGATTTTCATCGTGAAAATGGCACGCAAATACATCAACCTCCAGCAGAAAGAGGTAGGGAAGCTCAACGCCTATATGGATGAGAGCATCTCAGGCCAAAAAGCCGTGATTGTGCAAGGAATTCAAGAGGATATGATGGCAGGATTTCTTGAACAAAATGAGCGCGTGCGCAAGGCAACCTTTAAAGGAAGAATGTTCTCAGGAATTCTTTTCCCTGTCATGAATGGGATGAGCCTGATTAATACAGCCATCGTCATCTTTGCTGGTTCGGCTGTACTTTTGAATGATAAGTCTATTGAAACAAGTACAGCCCTAGGTTTGATTGTTATGTTTGCACAATTTTCACAGCAGTACTACCAGCCTATTATCCAAGTTGCAGCGAGTTGGGGAAGCCTTCAGTTGGCCTTTACTGGAGCTGAACGAATTCAGGAAATGTTTGATGCAGAGGAGGAAATCCGACCTGAAAAGACTCCAACCTTCACTAAGTTGCAAGAAAGTGTTGAAATCAGTCATATCGATTTTTCATACTTGCCTGATAAACCTATTTTGAAAGATGTCAGCATTTCTGCCCCTAAAGGCCAGATGACAGCAGTTGTTGGGCCGACAGGTTCAGGAAAAACGACTATTATGAACCTCATCAATCGCTTTTATGATGTTGATGCTGGTGGTATTTATTTTGATGGTAAAGACATTCGTGGCTATGACTTAGATAGTCTTAGAAGCAAGGTGGGAATTGTATTGCAAGATTCGGTCTTGTTTAGCGGAACGATTCGAGACAATATCCGATTTGGTGTGCCAGATGCTAGTCAGGAAATGGTTGAGGTAGCAGCAAAAGCAACCCACATTCACGACTCTATCGAAAGTTTGCCTGATAAGTACGATACTCTTATTGATGATGACCAGAGCATCTTTTCAACAGGGCAGAAGCAATTGATTTCAATCGCTCGAACCCTGATGACAGATCCAGAAGTTCTCATTCTCGATGAAGCAACTTCAAACGTAGATACGGTGACAGAAAGCAAGATTCAGCATGCCATGGAGGTGGTTGTAGCAGGTAGAACTAGTTTCGTCATTGCCCACCGCTTGAAAACCATTCTCAATGCGGATCAGATTATTGTCCTTAAAGATGGAGAAGTCATTGAACGTGGTAACCACCATGAACTTTTGAAGCTAGGTGGCTTTTATTCAGAACTCTATCACAATCAATTTGTCTTCGAATAAGGAAAAAGTTGTCCTACGGGGCAGCTTTTTCTTGTCCATAAAAAATATTTATCACAGCCTTTAAAAAAACATATTAGACGAAAGTCATTTTGAGTGATATGATAGGACTATCGTTATACTCAATGAAAATCAAAGAGTAAACTAAGAAGCTAGCCGTAGGTTGCTCAAAGCATTGCTTTGAGGTTGTAGATAGAACTGACGAAGTCAGTAACATATATACGGTAAGGCGACGCTGACGTGGTTTGAAGAGATTTTCGAAGAGTATTAATATTCGAAAGGAGAGACATCATGGCTAGAACGGTTGTAGGAGTTGCTGCAAATCTATGTCCCGTAGACGCAGAAGGCAAAAACATTCATTCATCTGTATCTTGTAGATTCGCAGAGAGCATTCGTCAAGTCGGTGGTCTCCCTTTAGTCATTCCTGTTGGTGATGAGTCAGTTGTACGTGATTATGTGGAAATGATTGACAAACTCATTTTGACAGGCGGTCAAAATGTTCATCCTCAGTTTTATGGAGAGAAAAAGACCATCGAGAGCGATGATTACAATCTGGTCCGTGATGAATTTGAATTGGCGCTCTTGAAAGAAGCGCTCCGTCAGAATAAACCAATTATGGCAATCTGTCGCGGTGTTCAACTTGTCAATGTTGCCTTTGGTGGAACCCTCAATCAAGAAATCGAAGGTCACTGGCAAGGCCTACCTTTCGGAACATCTCACTCTATTGAGACAGTAGAAGGAAGCATGGTGGCTAAGCTATTTGGAAAGGAAAGTCAGGTTAACTCAGTCCATCGTCAAAGCATTAAAGATTTGGCACCTAATTTCCGTGTAACTGCTATTGATCCGAGAGATCAAACTATTGAAGCGATTGAGTCTATCGACGAGCACCGCATTATCGGTTTACAGTGGCATCCAGAGTTTCTGGTTAATGAAGAAGATGGCAATTTAGAATTATTTGAGTATTTATTGAATGAACTGTAACGATTGGAACATCTGGTCGTTCTTTCTTTTATTTTTTCAAAATTTTTTAGAATGTGGCATTTTTACGCAAACGTTTGAATTCTGATAAAAATTGGAAAAATTCGACAAAAAAACTTGAAAAAAACGAAGATAAGCGTTATGATAGAAAAGAAGAAATATTGGAGGAAGAACATGTCACATATTAAATTTGATTATTCAAAAGTTTTAGACAAATTTGTTGCACCACATGAAGTGGAATACATGCAATCACAAGTAACAGCAGCAGATGAATTGATCCGTAAAGGAACTGGTGCTGGTAGCGACTTCTTGGGATGGTTGGACCTTCCTGAAAAATACGACCGCGAAGAATTTGACCGCATCTTGAAAGCTGCTGAGCAAATCAAGTCAGACAGCGATGTTTTGGTTGTGATCGGTATTGGTGGATCTTACCTTGGTGCAAAAGCAGCAATCGACTTCTTGAATCACCATTTTGCTAACTTGCAAACAAAAGAAGAACGCAAAGCGCCACAAATCCTTTACGCAGGAAACTCAATCTCATCTACTTACCTTGCTGACTTGGTAGAGTATGTTGCAGACAAAGACTTCTCAGTAAACGTAATTTCTAAATCAGGTACAACAACTGAACCAGCGATTGCTTTCCGTGTCTTTAAAGAACTCTTGGTTAAGAAATACGGTCAAGAAGAAGCTAACAAACGTATCTATGCAACAACTGACCGCCAAAAGGGTGCTGTTAAGGTTGAAGCAGACGCTAACAGTTGGGTAACATTTGTTGTTCCAGATGATATCGGTGGACGCTTCTCAGTATTGACAGCCGTTGGTTTGCTTCCGATCGCAGCATCAGGAGCTGACATCAAATCTCTTATGGAAGGTGCGAATACAGCTCGCAAAGACTACACTTCAGACAAAATCTCTGAAAACGAAGCTTACCAATACGCAGCCGTTCGTAACATCCTTTATCGTAAAGGCTATGCAACTGAGATCTTGGTAAACTATGAGCCATCACTTCAATACTTCTCAGAATGGTGGAAACAATTGGCTGGTGAATCAGAAGGAAAAGACCAAAAAGGTATCTACCCAACTTCAGCCAACTTCTCAACTGACTTGCATTCACTTGGTCAATTTATCCAAGAAGGAACTCGTATCATGTTTGAAACAGTTGTCCGTGTTGACAAACCTCGTAAAAACGTGCTTATTCCTACTTTGGAAGAAGACCTTGACGGACTTGGTTACCTTCAAGGAAAGGACGTTGACTTTGTAAACAAAAAAGCAACTGACGGTGTTCTTCTTGCCCACACAGATGGTGATGTACCAAACATGTATGTGACTCTTCCAGAGCAAGACGCTTTCACTCTTGGTTACACTATCTACTTCTTCGAATTGGCAATTGCCCTTTCAGGTTACTTGAATGCTATCAACCCATTTGACCAACCAGGTGTTGAAGCTTATAAACGTAACATGTTTGCCCTTCTTGGAAAACCAGGATTTGAAGAATTGAGCAAAGAACTTAACGCACGTCTATAATAGAAGAAAAGAGTGGTTTGCCCACTCTTTTTACTCTCTTTATCCATAGAAATTGGACTCAGCCAAGACTTGTGATATAATATAGAAAGCAAAAAGGCAGACGCCTAGATAATAGGAGAAACTATGTTAAAAGATATCCGCGTACGTTACGCACCAAGTCCAACAGGACTACTACACATCGGAAATGCTCGTACAGCATTGTTTAACTACTTGTATGCGCGCCATCATGGTGGAACATTTCTCATCCGTATCGAAGATACTGACCGTAAACGCCATGTCGAGGATGGTGAACGTTCACAACTTGAAAACCTTCGCTGGTTAGGCATGGATTGGGATGAAAGTCCAGAATCACATGAGAATTATCGCCAGTCTGAGCGTTTGGACTTGTATCAAAAATACATTGACCAACTATTAGCTGAAGGAAAAGCCTATAAATCTTACGTTACAGAAGAAGAGTTGGCAGCTGAACGCGAACGCCAAGAAGTAGCTGGCGAAACACCACGCTACATCAATGAATACCTTGGTATGAGTGAAGAAGAAAAAGCAGCTTACATCGCAGAACGTGAAGCAGCAGGGGTCACCCCAACTGTTCGTTTGGCTGTCAATGAGTCAGGTATCTACAAGTGGCATGATATGGTCAAAGGCGATATTGAATTTGAAGGTGGCAATATCGGTGGTGACTGGGTTATCCAAAAGAAAGACGGTTACCCAACTTACAACTTTGCCGTTGCCATCGATGACCATGATATGCAAATCTCCCATGTTATCCGTGGAGACGACCATATTGCTAACACACCAAAACAGCTCATGGTTTATGAAGCACTTGGTTGGGAAGCTCCAGAGTTTGGTCACATGACCTTGATTATCAATTCTGAGACTGGTAAGAAGTTATCTAAACGTGATACCAACACCCTTCAGTTTATCGAAGACTACCGTAAAAAAGGTTATTTACCAGAAGCAGTCTTTAACTTTATTGCTCTTCTTGGTTGGAACCCAGGTGGTGAAGATGAGATTTTCTCTCGTGAAGAACTCATTAAACTTTTTGATGAAAACCGCCTCAGCAAGTCACCAGCAGCCTTTGATCAGAAAAAACTAGACTGGATGAGCAATGATTATATCAAGAATACAGACCTTGAAACCATCTTTCAAATGGCAAAACCATTCTTAGAGGAAGCAGGCTGTTTGACTGACAAGGCTGAAAAATTAGTTGAGCTCTATAAACCACAAATGAAATCAGTAGATGAGATTATCCCATTGACAGATCTTTTCTTCTCAGATTTCCCAGAATTGACAGAAGCAGAGCGCGAAGTCATGACGGGTGAAACAGTTCCAACAGTTCTTGAAGCATTCAAAGCAAAACTTGAAGCGATGACAGATGATGAATTTGTGACAGAAAATATCTTCCCACAAATTAAAGCAGTCCAAAAAGAAACAGGTATTAAAGGGAAAAATCTTTTCATGCCTATTCGTATCGCAGTTTCAGGCGAAATGCATGGGCCAGAATTACCAGATACAATTTTCTTGCTTGGACGTGAAAAATCAATTCAGCATATCGAAAACATGCTAAAAGAAATCTCTAAATAAAGAGGATACAATAATGGACATCTGGGAAAAGATGTACGAAGAAGCACAGAAACTATACAATCCACATGAAGTATCAGACTTTGTTTATGCCAATCATGTTGTAGCTGCAGTAGAAGCAGAAGATGGACAAATATTTACAGGATTCTGTATGGAGGGAACCTGTGGTGTTTTCCATCTCTGCGCAGAACGGGCGGCCCTCTTCAATATGTACCAATTTTCAGGACAAACTAAGGTTAAGAAAGTATTAGCCTTTCGAGATAAACCACCTTATGGCGGAAGTTCAGCCATTCCTTGCGGTGCTTGTAGAGAATTCCTTTTAGAGCTTAATGCTGAAAATAAAGATGCAGAATTCATGATGGACTATAATATAAGAAAAACAGTTAAAGTCGCAGAACTAATCCCTTATTGGTGGGGAGAAGAACGTGCTTCTAAGTTTAATGAGCGATAGAAGAGTCAGTATAATTCTGGCTCTTTTTACTATAAGTTGAAAAAATGAAAAAAATTAGAAAAAGTAGTTGACAAAGTTTGAAAAGGCTGTATAA
>ERZ1023220.21-NODE-21-length-49571-cov-218.239963_pt1 | contig 49571 bp, 47 predicted proteins | sample MGYA00380449_ERZ1023220 | MGnify/ENA primary metagenome ERZ1023220 (study PRJEB33173, sample SAMEA4830396) | metagenome | study: EMG produced TPA metagenomics assembly of the PRJEB25223 data set... | reverse complement strand
TTACTTGCTTCATAATTCATAGAACTACTATACCATATTTTGTTTCGCAGGAAGTATAATATAAGAATCCCTCTTTCATAATTGTAAAAAGAGAGATTTTGTATTTTATCTCTTAGACCAAGTTCTTTTCATAAAGAGAAGTAGGATTGGGTAAATCTCCAAGCGCCCTGCAATCATTGCAAAGGATAGGAGAATTTTTGAGATGGGACTAAAGATTGAGAAACTAGAAGTGGTTCCTAGAATAGGCCCGATATTATTGAAACAGCTAAAGACAGCGCTGGTCACGACCAGAAAATCATTGCTATCTAGGCTGACAATAAAGATAAGCGCTAGCAAAATCATAGCATAGATGACAAAGTACTTGAGAATCTTATGCTGGGTATCCTTATCAATCACCGTTTGATTCACATGGAGGGTCAAAACACGGTGGGGCGATAGGATTGACAAAATTTGGTTTTTGGCAATTTTTGAAAGGATGAGGCCTCGAATAATCTTGAGTCCACCTGCAGTTGATCCAGCAGAGCCACCGATTGCCATGAGGAAAAGGAGGATAAATTGGGAGAAGAGGGGCCAGTTGGTAATATCTCCATATCCAAAACCAGTTGTTGTAATGATGTTGGAAACCTGGAAGAAGGTCATTTCAAAGCTCTTTGAAAACCCTGGGTAGAGGTAGAGGGTGTTGAGGCTAATCAAGCCTGTAGAAACCAGTACAATGACCAAGTAAGCCCTAAGCTCTTCATCTCCAAAGAAGGCCTTGATGCGACGGAGCATGAGGTAGTAGTAGAGGTTGAAATTTACCCCAAAAACCAGAACTCCGATACTGACCAGATAGGTAATTAGTGAGCTGCCATAGTGGGCAATTCCGTCGTTATAGACGGTAAAGCCTCCAGTTCCCGCTGTCCCCATAGCAATGACAAAACTATCGTAGAGAGGCATACCAGCTAGATAATAGATGATGACAAAGAGGGAGAAGAGAGCTAGATAAAGGAGATAGAGAATCTGGGCAGTGTTTTTTAGTTTGGATACAACCTTGCCAAAAACAGGACCTGGAACCTCAGCCTTCATCACCTCTAGGTGGCTATTTTTGGCATTGTCCATAATAGCAAGTGCAAAAACAAGCACTCCCATCCCTCCAATCAAGTGGGTAAAACTTCGCCAGAAGAGGAGGGAACGACTGAGAACTGAAACGTCGTTCAAAATACTTGCTCCAGTAGTCGTAAAGCCGGAACTAATCTCAAAAAAGGCATCAATAAGGCTGGGGATTTGCCCAGCAAAGACAAAGGGGAGACCACCAAAGAAAGACCAAAGGATCCAACAGAGGGCAACAATCAAGACTCCCTCCTTGGCATAAATCCGTTGATTTTTTGGCTTTTGTAAAATTCCTGAACCGCCTAACAATACGAGAATCCCTATGGTCGAAAAGAGGGCTGTAAAGACTTGGCTCGATTCACGGTAATAGACAGCAATCGCAACAGGAACCAAAAGAAGAACAGTTTCAATCAAAAGTAACTTTGAAAGGAGGTAACGAATCATACTTTTATTCATTTCTTACCTCGCAATCAAGTCATAAATCTTGGTGATGTTTGGCAACAAGGTTGTTACTAGGAGCTTGTCTCCAACTTCCAACATATCCTCCCCAGTTGGGAAAATAGTCTTGCCCTTTCGAATAATGGCTGCAATAAGAACCCCTTTTTTCAATTTCAGTTGAGAAAGAGGTTTGGCAGTCATTTTATTGGCTTCCTTGATATGGAATTGCAGGGTTTCAATTTGGCCATTGGCTAGATGGTGCATGGCTTGAAGGTCTGAATACTGGGCATTAACTCGACCACGAATAAAGTGCATAATCGTATCTACAGCGATGCTTTTAGGTGTGATGATACTTGAAAAATCAGGCGCATTGATAATCTCGAGGAGACTGGTACGATTGACCTTAGTAATATTTTTCTGTACACCTACCCTGTCAAGGAACATAGATGTAATCAGATTTTCCTCATCGACTCCTGTTAGAGTCGCAACGGCATCATAGTGTTGAGCACTTTCTTCCAGCAGGATATCTTTTGCGGTTCCATCTCCTTGAACGATGTAGAGATTTGGGAATTTCTCGCTAAAGAAGCTGGCGATTTCAGGATTGATTTCAATGACTTTTGTATCGATACGACTATCTTTGAGAATACCAAGTAGATAATAGGCAATTCTACCTGCCCCAACGATGAGAAGGCTCTTCACGGCGCGTGATTTAAAATAATTATGGAAGAGTATCATATCGACACGGTTACCAGTGACAAAGATTCTATCTTTATCCTGTACAGTCATGTCACCGCTTGGAATGATAATTTGATGATCCCTCTCTATCGCACAGACAATGACATTACCAAATTTTTTACGAAAATCAGAAATGGGCATTTGGCAAAGACCGCTGGTGGACTTGACGACAAATTCCATGAGGCTAACGCGTCCACCAGCAAAGCGTTCGACAGACAGGGCGTTGGGGAAGTCAATGATATTCGCGATAGCGCGGGCAGCCAAGAGCTCAGGATTAACGATAAGAGAAAAACCGAGAATATTCTTTTCCTTGAAATAAGAGTTAGAATATTCAGGGTTCCGCACCCGAACGATAGTTTCTTTAGCTCCCATTTTCTTGGCTAGAACTGCTGCAATCATGTTGACTTCATCGTGCTCAGTCAGGGCGATAAAGATATCACAATCTTGGACGCTGGCTTGCTCAAGAATGGCAAAATCGGCCCCGTTACCAAGGATACCAATGATATCAAAGCGACTGACAATATGATTGAGAACAGCTTCGTCTTGCTCAATCAGCAAAACATCATGCTTTTCTGCAACCAAGGAGCGACAGAGGGCAAAACCAACTTTTCCCCCTCCGACAAGGATAATTTTCATAATAAAACCTACTTTTTCATGATGTAACTATCATACCCTTTTTCAAGAAAAAATGCACCTACTAGCTAATAACAAGAGCTTTTAGTGAAAATTCGCTATAAGGTAAAACTATACCCTAACCAATTGAAATAGCTATTAGCGACTTTCTCTGAAATATGGTATGATAAAGGATATACAAGGAGATAAAATGAATAATAATTTACTGGTATTACAATCAGACTTTGGTCTGGTTGATGGTGCGGTATCGGCTATGATTGGAGTGGCTTTAGAAGAGTCTCCAACCTTAAAAATCCATCACTTGACGCACGATATCACGCCTTATAATATTTTTGAGGGGAGCTATCGTCTCTTTCAGACGGTGGATTACTGGCCTGAGGGAACGACGTTTGTATCGGTTGTCGATCCAGGTGTCGGTTCGAAACGTAAGAGTGTAGTTGCCAAGACTGCAAAAAATCAATACATTGTCACGCCAGATAATGGGACGCTTTCCTTTATCAAGAAACACGTTGGCATTGTAGCCATTCGTGAGATTTCTGAGGTGGCCAATAGGCGTCAAAACACAGAGCATTCTTATACCTTCCACGGTCGTGATGTCTATGCCTATACTGGTGCTAAACTGGCCAGTGGTCACATTACTTTTGAGGAAGTAGGGCCAGAGCTCAGTGTGGAACAGATTGTAGAGCTTCCAGTCGTAGCGACCATCATAGAAGATCATCTGGTGAAGGGAGCCATTGATATTCTGGATGTGCGTTTCGGTTCGCTTTGGACCTCTATCACACGGGAAGAATTTTACAAGCTGGAACCAGAATTTGGTGATCGTTTTGAAGTGACCATCTATCATGCTGATATGCTGGTCTATCAAAATCAGGTTGTCTATGGCAAATCATTTGCAGATGTGAGAATTGGGCAACCCATCCTTTACATCAACTCTCTCTATCGTTTAGGTTTGGCTATCAACCAAGGTTCCTTTGCCAAGGCCTATAATGTAGGTGTCGGTTCATCTTGGACCATTGAAATAAAGAAAATAGAAGGATAAAATAGGAGAATAGTATGGAAATCAAATTTACAATTAAACAAGTTGTTGCTGTCGGAATTGGCGCTGCCCTCTTTGTCGTCATCGGGATGATCAACATTCCAACCCCTGTTCCAAATACAAGCATCCAGCTTCAGTATGCGGTACAAGCGCTACTTTCTATTATTTTTGGACCGATTATCGGTTTGCTTGTCGGGTTGATTGGTCATGCAATCAAGGACTCTCTTGCTGGTTATGGTCTATGGTGGACTTGGATTATCGCTAGCGGACTCTTTGGTCTAGTTGTGGGACTTTTTAGAAAGTACGTTCGAGTGATCAATGGTGTTTTTGACTGGAAAGATATTCTTATTTTTAACCTCATTCAACTACTTGCAAATGCCCTTGTTTGGGGTGTCTTGGCACCACTTGGAGATGTTGTGATTTATCAAGAAGCGGCAGAAAAAGTATTTGCACAAGGGATTGTTGCGGGAATTGCCAATGGTGTATCTGTAGCTATTGCAGGAACTCTTCTCTTACTTGCCTATGCAGGAACCCAAACTCGTGCAGGAAGTTTGAAAAAGGACTAATACTCAATGAAAATCAAAGAGCAAACTAGGAAGCTAGCCGCAGGTTGCTCAAAACAGTGTTTTGAGATTGTGGATAGAACTGACGAAGTCAGCTCAAAACATGGTTTTGAGGTTGTAGATGAAACTGACGAAGTCAGTAACCATACCTACGGCAAGGCGAAGCTGACGTGGTTTGAAGAGATTTTCGAAGAGTATAAAATGATGGGGAAGGCTGGGCAACTAGTCTTTTTCGATGTTTATAGATTAGTTAGGCAAGTAAGCTAGGATAGGAATCTTTTTGGCGCTAAGATTTTAAGAGAAGAGACTGCAAGAAGGGCTTGATTTATGATAAAATAGAAGTCTAAGAAGCGAATGAAGAGAGTAAGATGAAAGAAGCTATAATTGAGTGGAAGGATTTCTCTTTCCGGTATGAAACACAACAAGAACCGACCTTGCAAGGGATAGACTTGACCATTTACAAGGGAGAGAAAGTCTTAATTGTTGGACCATCTGGGTCAGGTAAATCTACCTTGGGTCAGTGTTTGAATGGGATTATTCCCAATATTTACAAGGGTCAGACATATGGAGAATTTTTGATAAAGGGTCAAGTAGCCTTTGATATGAGCATCTATGATAAGTCTCATCTGGTTAGCACAGTTTTGCAGGATACAGATGGGCAGTTTATTGGCTTGTCTGTGGCAGAAGATTTGGCGTTTGCTCTGGAAAATGATGTGACAGCCCTAGATGAGATGAAAGGTCGTGTTTATAAATGGGCTGAAAAGCTGGACCTTCTTCCTTTACTGGATCAGCGTCCTCAGGATTTGTCAGGTGGACAAAAGCAGCGAGTCAGTCTGGCTGGTGTCTTGATTGATGAAAGTCCGATTCTCTTGTTTGATGAGCCACTCGCCAATCTAGATCCCAAGTCAGGTCAGGATATTATCGAATTGATTGACCAGATTCATAAGGAAGAGGGGACGACGACTCTGATTATCGAGCACCGTTTGGAGGATGTTCTGCATCGCCCTGTGGATCGGATTGTCTTGATAAGCGATGGTCGTATCCTTTTTAATGGGAGCCCTGACCAGTTGCTTGCGACTGATTTATTGACTCAAAATGGAATTCGAGAACCCCTTTATCTAACGACTCTCCGTCAATTAGGTGTGGACTTAGTCAAGGAAGAACAGTTAGCGAATCTGGATAACATGTCTATCTCAAAAGGTCAGGTTCAGCTGCAGAATGAACTGGCAAAAGAAACTCCAGAATTGCAGTCACTCTTTAAATTAGAGGACGTGTCTTTCTCTTATGATGATAGACCGATTTTAAAATCCCTACATTTAGATATTAAAAAGGGTGAAAAGATTGCTATTGTCGGAAAAAATGGAGCAGGGAAATCAACTCTAGCCAAGGCTATAAGTAGCTTTATTCAGACGGAAGGACGCTATCTTTGGGAAAAACAGGATATAAAAGGCGATTCTGTTGCAGAGCGGGCGGAACGAGTAGGCTATGTGCTACAAAATCCTAATCAAATGATTTCAACCAATATGATTTTTGATGAGGTGGCTCTAGGGCTCCGTTTGCGAGGTGTGGATGAGAAGGAAATTGAAACGAGAGTCTATGAAACCTTGAAAATCTGTGGACTTTATGAATTCCGTAATTGGCCTATTTCTGCCCTGTCATTTGGTCAGAAAAAACGTGTCACCATTGCTTCAATTTTGGTCTTAGGAGCTGAAATTATTCTCCTAGATGAACCGACTGCAGGTCAAGATCAGAAGAACTATACTGAGATTATGGAATTTCTCGAAGAGTTACATCAAAAAGGGCATACCATTGTCATGATTACCCATGATATGCAATTGATGCTGGATTATTCAGACCGGGTCCTTGTCATGGTGGATGGAGAATTGATTGCCGATACTGTTCCAGCCAGTCTGTTGAGCGATCCTGAGCTGTTAGTAAAAGCCAATCTAAAAGAAACCTCCATCTTTAACTTGGCTAAGAAACTAGATGTGGATCCACTGGATTTAACGGCATTTTACAAAGAAAGGAGAGAGGGATGCAAGCTAAATTAATCGGTTACCAGCATAGAGATACTGTGATTCATCGCTTGTCAGGAGCTGGGAAACTTCTCTTTTTCATTCTGGTATCATTGGCGGCCATGATTAGCTATGATACCAGAATGCTCTTGCTGATTGCCATCTTTTCAGTCTTTCTCCTCTATTTATCAGAAATTCGCTTTAAAGATGTTTCCTTTGTAGCCGTTTTTGCGACGGTATTTGCCGTTTTAAACGTTTTGATGGTCTATCTCTTTTCTCCCGAGTATGGGGTTGGACTTTATGGAGAGAGAAGTGTGATTTGGCAGGGAATCGGTGTCTACACTCTAACCAGCCAGGAACTCTTTTATCTGCTAAATTTGGCCATTAAGTATCTTTGCACCATTCCTCTGGCTATTATCTTTTTGATGACAACCCATCCTAGTCAGTTTGCTTCCAGTTTAAATCAAATTGGTGTGCCCTATAAGATTGCTTATTCTGTCAGCCTGACCTTGCGCTATATTCCAGATTTGCAGGAAGAATTCTTTACTATCAAGATGTCTCAGGAGGCGCGTGGGATGGAATTATCCAAGAAAGCTTCTCTTATGCAACGAATCAAAGGCAATCTGCTCATTATTACGCCCTTGATTTTTAGCTCGCTAGAACGCATTGATACCATTGCGACTGCCATGGAGCTTCGCCGCTTTGGGAAAGAGAAAAAACGCACATGGTATAGTTATCAGGCCTTGAAAAAAGGAGACTATATTACCTTGCTCTTGGCAACCTTGTTTTTAGTAGTTAGTTTACTACTTATCTTGCAGAATCAGGGACGATTTTACAACCCTTGGAAATAGCTTGAAAAAATTGAAAAAATCAAGTCATTTCTATTGACAATGATTCTGAAAGTGTTATACTAAGAAAGTAGTTTCGCTGATTTACTTCAAACCTGTTGTGAGGTAAGTTAACGATGCCTTAACCACGCTGTTTGCTGAGCTTGACTCCGGGCAGTGTGGCTATTTTTTTGCAATGGTGAAAGGAAGCAAGTCATGACAAATCACATTGTATTATTTGAACCTCAAATTCCACAAAATACGGGCAATATCGCGCGTACTTGCGCTGCGACCAATTCTCCCCTCCACATCATCAAGCCTATGGGCTTTCCTATTGATGACCGCAAGATGAAGCGGGCTGGATTGGATTACTGGGATAAGCTAGAGATTTATTTTTACGAGAGTTTGGAAGATTTCATATCTCAGATGAAGGGAAAACTCTATCTGATTTCGAAATTCGCGGAAAAAGTCTATTCTGAGGTGGATTTATCGACTGACGAGGACCATTATTTTCTCTTTGGACGTGAAGACAAGGGCTTACCTGAAGATTTTATGCGAGAACATCCTGAGAAGGCTCTCCGTATTCCCATGAATGATGAACATGTCCGCAGTCTCAATGTGTCTAATACCGTCTGCATGATTGTCTATGAGGCTCTTCGCCAGCAGAACTTTGCAGGTCTTGAGCTCGTCCATACCTATGAAGTGGATAAATTGAAATAAAAAATGAAAATGAAAATGAACAAAATGCTTGCGCTTGCAAGCGTTTTTTGTTATGATAAAAGAGTCTTCAGGGCAGGGTGTGATTCCCGACCGGCGGTGACTTTAACTAGGAAATGATCTTTTCCTTTTATACTTTGTTGACAAGCTTTGCCTAACCAGAAGTTATGCCTACAGCTTGTCGCCTAGTCTAAAAGAAAAATCTCTATTTCCTTCTCTTTAAAGAAGTCCGCGAGCGCAAGCTGATGTGGTGAGATTCCACAACCGACAGTATAGTCTGGATGGGAGAAGACGAAAGAATAGCTTTGTCTGTTTTGATAGATTTATAGCCGGATTGTAACCACTTGCTTTGTTTTTCTTTAATAGAGTAAGAGGGAATTTTTGGGATATAAAAAGTGAGAATAGATAGAGGAATCCTTTCCAACTTCTTCTGATTTTATAGAAAATTGGAGGAACCTGTTATGACAAACACACGTCGACTTTCGACCATTGCAATTTTATCAGCCATCTCATTTGTGCTGATGTACTTTGACTTTCCGCTTTTACCAGCGGCATCTTTCCTCAAGATCGAATTTAGTATCTTGCCAGTCCTTGTGGGTCTGGTGGTCATGGATTTGCCTGCTGCTCTAGGAGTGCTCTTGCTTCGCTCACTCTTGAAATTGCTTCTTAACAGCCAAGGAGTGAATACTTACATTGGTTTGCCGATGAATATCGTAGCTTTGGGAGTTTTTGTCATCGTATTTGCTTTGATTTGGAAAAAGGAACGGACAACCCTTCGTTTCCTACTAGGCTCTCTAGCTGGAACTGTTGGTTTAACCTTGGCCATGTTGGTTCTCAACTATGTTTATGCTGTTCCTTTGTACGCTAAGTTTGCTAACTTTGATATTGGAAAAATTTTGGGACTTTCCAACTACCTAATGACCATGGTATTACCTTTTAACTTGATTGAGGGTGTAATCTTTTCCGTTTCATTCTGGTTGTTGTACGTCCTTTTGAAACCAACCTTAAAACACTATGAAAGATAAACAAACATTTTTAATGAAGGGCAGTTTTGCCCTTTTACTTTTCGTTATTCTTGGCTATATGGTCAAATTTTACCCTGAAATGTTGGTCAATTTTGACCAATCGATTCAGACTGCCATTCGAGGAGACTTACCAGATTATTTGACTATTCTTTTTCGAGCCCTCACACGTCTGATTGATATCCCAGTGATTATCACTTGGGTTGTCATTACAGCTTTTGTCTTTTATCGTAAGCGATGGAAGATAGAAAGTTTCTTCATGCTGGGAAATCTGGCTTTGGCAGGTCTTTTAATCGTGACCTTTAAAAATATCTACCAGCGCCCACGACCAGCTATCTTACATCTGGTGGAAGAGAAGGGATTTTCCTTCCCAAGTGGGCATTCTCTGGCTGTAACTTTGATGGTAGGTACTCTGATTGTCATTCTCAGTCAACGAATTAAAAATCCAGTCTGGAGAAAAATCGTACAAATCGTCCTTGGCCTCTACCTAGTCAGTGTGCTGGTATCAAGAGTCTATCTGGGGGTTCATTACCCATCAGACGTCTTTGCCAGTCTCTGTGTGGGCTTGGGAGTCCTGTTTATCGAGTTTCCCTTCTATGACAAGCTCCGCTTCCAATGGCGATTTAAAGGCAAACAGAAGTGAGTATCGAATTCCCTTGAGGAGAAAGAAATGAAAGTCAATATAGCAGATCTTCATCCGACTCAACTATATTTATCAGAAAAGAAGTTGCAAGATATTCAGATGCTTTACCAGTCGGCAGAAACAAACCAAGTCGATCCAATCAGTATTCTTGCCTTTGGAGATTGTTTGCTGATTACAGATGGGCATCACAGGGCTTATCAGGCTTTATTGGCAGGTCGGGATACGATTTCTGCTGAGTGGGATAGAGATGGTGGTGATGAACTATATCATCTCTATGCGCAAGCTTGCGAGGAAAGAAAGATTTACTCTGTTTTTGATTTAGAAGATCGTATCCTAGCTCAAGATGGGTATGAAGCAAAATGGTATAACTGGTGTGATGGTTTTAATCAAGCAGCAACTCTTTTGTTGAAAAGGTAGTGCATTGTGTTTTGTTCCTTATTATAAGGTCAATCATTGTGAGGAAGCTTTTGCTTGGTATCAGGATGTGAACTTGGTTTACCTCGTAGATGGGGTGAAGCTTCCTTACAGTCAAGCGACCTTGGAAGCCATGTATTCCTATTTGGATCGGCATGGTGAGCTTTTTTGGATTGAAGTCAAGGAGAAGGGAGAATGGTTTCCAATTGGGGATATTACACTATCTCAGGATAATCTCCCCATTGTGATTGGGAATTCCGCTTACCAACATCGAGGACTTGGAAAAAAGATTCTAAGTGCTTTGATTGAATTGGCTCGAGTAAAAGGATGGAAAGAATTGAGAGTCAAGGAAATCTACACCTACAATCATGCTTCTAGGAGGTGTTTCAAGTCGCTTGGATTTGTGGAAAATGGAGCAACAGAAAAAGGAAGGAGTTTTATATTGGAATTAGTCTAATCCTGCCACTTTCTCCCCCTTAACCTTTGACTATTCCGCAAAATTATCGTAAAATAAAGAGTAAATGATAAAATGAGGTCAGAGTCTGTTCGCTCTGACGATAGTAGTATAAATGAGGAGAAACGCTTTGGAATTAGAAGTATTTGCTGGGCAAGAAAAAAGTGAACTATCTATGATTGAGGTAGCGCGTGCTATATTAGAACTTCGTGGTCGCGATCATGAGATGCATTTTAGCGATCTTGTAAACGAAATTCAAAACTACCTTGGAACATCAAACAGCGATATCCGCGAAGCTTTGCCTCTGTTCTACACAGAGTTGAACTTTGACGGTAGCTTCATCTCACTTGGGGACAACAAATGGGGTCTTCGTTCATGGTATGGTGTGGACGAAATCGACGAAGAAATCATCGCTCTTGAAGAAAATGACGACGATGAAGTAGCACCAAAAGCTAAGAAAAAACGTGTCAATGCCTTTATGGATGGTGATTCAGATGCCATTGACTACAATGCAGATGATCCAGAAGACGAAGATGCATACGAAGCAGATCCAGCTCTTTCATACGATGATGAAAATCCAGATGATGAAAAAAATGAAGTGGAAGCTTATGATGCAGAAATCAACGAAATCGCTCCAGATGACTTGGGAGAAGATGTGGATCTCAACGAAGACGACGACGAGTTTTCAGATGACGACGCTGAAACCAGCGAGGAATAAGAGTTAGCTATTGACAATTATCCTATTTTTAGGTATCATATTGTTTGGGCACCTCTTTTAGAGGTCGGGGCTCCCTAGTTCTTAGGGAGCTATTTTTGTTTTTTCAAGAAGTTATCTTCTTGTATTTTATACTCAATGAAAATCAAAGAGCAAGCTAGGAAACTAGCCGTAGGCTGCTCAAAACACTATTTTGAGGTTGTAGATAAGACTGACAAAGTCAGGAACACATATCTACGGCAAGGCGACGTTGACGCGGTTTGAAGAGATTTTCGAAGAGTATTAGCTGTGAATCTGGTGCAGTCGTCCCAGATTATTCTTATTAGTAGGGTCTTGTTTTCTATATCCCCTCGTAGTTAACAAGACCTTGAGCATTTTAGAAAGAGGAATCTATGTCTACGAAATATATTTTTGTAACTGGTGGTGTGGTATCGTCTATTGGGAAAGGGATTGTGGCAGCGAGTCTAGGCCGTCTCTTGAAAAATCGTGGTCTCAAAGTAACCATTCAAAAGTTTGACCCTTATATCAATATTGATCCGGGAACCATGAGTCCTTACCAGCACGGGGAAGTTTTTGTGACAGATGACGGAGCTGAGACAGATTTGGACTTGGGTCACTATGAACGTTTCATCGATATCAATCTCAACAAATATTCCAACGTGACAACTGGGAAAATTTACAGTGAAGTTCTTCGTAAAGAACGCCGTGGAGAATACCTTGGGGCAACTGTTCAAGTCATTCCTCATATCACAGATGCTTTGAAAGAAAAAATCAAGCGTGCCGCTCTAGCGACCGACTCTGATGTCATTATCACAGAGGTTGGTGGAACAGTAGGAGATATCGAGTCCTTGCCATTCCTAGAGGCTCTTCGTCAGATGAAGGCAGATGTGGGTGCGGATAATGTCATGTATATCCATACAACCTTGCTTCCTTACCTCAAGGCTGCTGGTGAAATGAAAACCAAACCAACCCAACACTCTGTCAAAGAATTGCGTGGCTTGGGAATCCAACCAAATATGTTGGTTATTCGTACAGAAGAGCCAGCTGGTCAAGGAATTAAAAATAAACTGGCCCAGTTCTGTGATGTGGCACCAGAAGCCGTTATCGAATCGTTGGATGTTGAACACCTTTACCAAATTCCACTGAACTTGCAGGCACAAGGGATGGACCAAATTGTTTGTGATCATTTGAAATTAGACGCACCAGCAGCGGATATGACAGAATGGTCAGCCATGGTGGACAAGGTCATGAACCTCAAGAAACAAGTTAAGATTTCCCTTGTTGGTAAGTATGTGGAGTTGCAAGATGCCTATATCTCAGTGGTCGAAGCCTTGAAACACTCTGGCTATGTCAATGATGTAGAAGTTAAAATCAATTGGGTCAATGCCAATGATGTGACAGCAGAGAATGTAGCAGAACTCTTGTCTGATGCGGACGGGATCATCGTACCAGGTGGTTTTGGTCAACGTGGTACAGAAGGGAAAATCCAAGCCATCCGCTATGCGCGTGAAAATGATGTTCCAATGTTGGGAGTCTGCTTGGGAATGCAGTTGACATGTATCGAGTTTGCTCGTCACGTTTTAGGTCTTGAAGGTGCCAATTCTGCAGAGCTTGCACCAGAAACAAAATACCCTATCATTGATATCATGCGTGATCAGATTGATATTGAGGATATGGGTGGAACCCTTCGTTTGGGACTTTATCCGTCTAAGTTGAAACGTGGCTCTAAGGCTGCTGCTGCTTATCACAATCAAGAAGTGGTGCAACGCCGTCACCGTCACCGTTATGAGTTTAATAATGCCTTCCGTGAGCAGTTTGAGGCAGCAGGTTTTGTCTTTTCAGGAGTTTCTCCAGACAATCGTTTGGTAGAAATCGTGGAAATTCCTGAAAATAAATTCTTTGTAGCTTGTCAGTATCACCCTGAACTGTCAAGCCGTCCAAACCGACCAGAAGAACTCTACACTGCCTTTGTTACTGCAGCGGTTGAGAACAGCAATTAGCAAAATCAGAACCTTTGAGAAAAATCTCAGAGGTTTTTTGCATACGATGATATTGCAGTATATCTGAGGTAGGGGTCCTCTGTATGTACCTGCTACCGTTGAAATCAATAGCGACTCCCTCTTGCCCTGTGCTAGTGAATGGATTTATCAGTATATTGAAATGAAATAAAATTTGAACAAATTAATTCGGAAAGCCAAATCAATTTCTAGCAAAGTTTTAGGAACTGGATTGTATAGTGAATTGAAATAAGATGTGAACATCTCTATCAGAAAAGTCAAATTAATTTATAGAAATATTTTATCAGTCAAGATGTACTGTTATAGATTCAATACATTATACTTTTTTAATTTAATCCACTATAGTAAAATGAAATAATAACAGGACAAATCGATCAGGACAGTCAAATCGATTTCTAACAATGTTTTAGAAATAGAGGTGTACTATTCTAGTTTCAATATACTATATATCTGCAGAATACTCTTTCAGTTTCATTCAGCCTAGTCTTGCTTAGGAAAAAGTAAGAAGCCATCCAATTATGATGGATAGCTTCTTGGTTATTAGATTTGTTCTGCAAAAACCTTTTCAGCAAGGTTCATAGCGTGGTCTGATACACGAGTGTAGTGTGAGATGATGTCGATAAAGTTGACCCCAGCTTGTGTTGAACATTCGCCTTTGTTGAGGCGTTTGATGTGGGTTTTTCTGAGAACACGTTCTATCTTATTGATTGCTTCATGACGTTCTACAAGACTGCGTGCTTTTTCAATATCATTGTTTTCCACACTATCCAGAGCATCTTTGATAAAGTCACTAGTTTGGCGGTAAACTTCCTCTAATTCTTTCAAGGCGGCATCAGAAAATTCAACATTTTTCCGTTGAAGATAGTCAGTCAGATTGAGTAGAGCCTCCGTGTGGTCTCCAATCCGTTCCAAATCACGGGAGGAATCAAGAATATTGGTGAGCACTTCACTTTCTTTTTGGCTGAGAGCTTCGCTTGAAAGGGCAATGAGATAACGTGTTAATTGCTCATCGATGGTGTTAATTGCTTCTTCGGTTTTATGCCCTTTTTCAGCAACTTTTTCATCCAAGTCAATGATGTACTTATAGGAAAGGTCAAAGGCTTTAGCAGCGTAGTTTCCTAAGTGCAAGAGCTCTTTCTTAGCATTTCCTAGAGCGATAGATGGGGCCTGTTTGATGAAATGTTCATCAAGATATAAGGGTTCGTATTTGACAACCTCGTCCTCTCCAGGAATAATCTTGGTTACAAAGTAAGCCAGAGCTCCGATAAATGGAAATTGGACAATGGTGTTGGTAATATTAAAGGTTCCGTGAGCAAAGGCGATGGTCATTTCCGGTGCTAGATTTAGCGTAGCTTCAAACCAATGAATCAGGACAGTAAAAGGAACTAGAAAAATAACGCAGACGACTGTTCCGATAACGTTGAAGGCAACATGAGCTCCTGCTACCCGTTTAGCTGCAATATTAGCCCCTAAAGAGGCAATGATGGCTGTAATGGTTGTCCCGATATTGTCACCAAATAGAACTGGCAAAGCTCCCTGTAGGTCAATTAGATTGCCGGCGTAGAGGTTTTGTAAAATCCCAATGGTAGCCGAAGAAGCTTGAATTAGCAAGGTCAAGCCGGTACCGACAAAGACACCCAAAACAGGATTCTTACTTAGCTCAATCATATAGTCCTTAAAGACCTGTAAATCCTTGAGTGGAGCCATTGCGCCGCTCATGAGATTGAGGGCAAAAAAGATACCACCGACACCAAAGAGGATGCGTCCGATATTATTGACTGTCCGATTTTTTGTAAAAAAGAGACAGACGGCACCGATAAAGAGCATAGGTAGGGCATAGTTACCTAATTTAAAACCGATGAGAAAGGATGTGACAGTTGTCCCAATATTAGCACCCATGACAATCCCGATAGCCTGACGTAAGGTTAAGAGACTGGCACTGACCAGGTCGACTGTGATAACTGTTACACCAGAACTAGACTGAATTAGAGCAGTCATCCCAATACCAACCAGAACTCCAAAGAAAGGATTACTAGTATATTTGTCAATGTAAAAACGAAGGCGATCTCCAGCAGCTTGTTGCAAACCGTCTCCCATGGTCTTGATGCTATATAAGAATAGCCCCAGACCACCTAAAAAGTGAAATAAAATTTCCTGCCAATTAATGGACATTTCTTTTTCCTCCGAAAAATAATCGCGGAATATCTCCTATTCTATTTTAAAGGATAAAAGTAAATCTAACAAGTGTTAATGTCAAGTTTGTAAAAGAAAATTATAATTGATAAGTGTATTATTTTTAAGAGTTTTTAACCTTATTTTAGATTTGTGCAAACAGTTATTGTTTTTTGTCTAAAAATGTTTTAGGATAAAAATGTGATTATCATGGTTCTAGAGTTTGATAAAAAACTACAGAATATAAAGCGCTTTCTTGAAAACAACAAAATCAATCTTTTAGGAGGAGAAAATGAAGAATCCATTTTTTGAAAGACGTTGTCGTTACAGTATTCGTAAGTTATCAGTAGGAGCCTGCTCGCTGATGATTGGTGCTGTTTTATTTGCTGGTCCAGCCTTGGCTGAAGAAACTGCAGTTCCTGAAAATAGCGGAGCTAATACAGAGCTTGTTTCAGGAGAGAGTGAGCATTCGACCAATGAAGCTGATAAGCAGAATGAAGGGGAACATGCTAGAGAAAACAAGCTAGAAAAGGCAGAAGGAGTAGCGATAGCATCTGAAACTGCTTCGCCAGCAAGCAATGAAGCTGCAACTACTGAAACTGCAGAAGCAGCTAGCGCAGCTAAACCAGAGGAAAAAGCAGGTGAGGTGGTTGCAGAAACACCATCTGCAGAAGCAAAGCCCGAAGCAACTAACCAAGGGGATGAGTCTAAGCCAGCAGCAGAAGCTAATAAGACTGAAAAAGAAGTCCAGCCAGATGTCCCTAAAAATACAGAAAAAACATTAAAACCAAAGGAAATCAAATTTAATTCTTGGGAAGAATTGTTAAAATGGGAACCAGGTGCTCGTGAAGATGATGCTATTAACCGCGGATCTGTTATCCTCGCTTCACGTCGGACAGGTCATTTAGTCAATGAAAAAGCTAGCAAGGAAGCAAAAGTTCAAGCCTTATCAAACACCAATTCTAAAGCAAAAGACCATGCTTCTGTTGGTGGAGAAGAGTTCAAGGCCTATGCTTTTGACTATTGGCAATATCTAGATTCAATGGTTTTCTGGGAAGGTCTCGTACCAACTCCTGACGTTATTGATGCAGGTCACCGTAATGGGGTTCCTGTATACGGTACACTCTTCTTCAACTGGTCTAATAGTATTGCAGATCAAGAAAGATTTGCTGAAGCTTTGAAGCAAGACGCAGATGGTAGCTTCCCAATTGCCCGTAAATTGGTAGACATGGCCAAGTATTATGGCTATGATGGCTATTTCATCAACCAAGAAACAACTGGAGATTTGGTTAAACCTCTTGGAGAAAAGATGCGCCAGTTTATGCTCTATAGCAAGGAATATGCTGCTAAGGTAAACCATCCAATCAAGTATTCTTGGTATGATGCCATGACCTATAATTATGGACGTTACCATCAAGATGGTTTGGGAGAATACAACTACCAATTCATGCAACCAGAAGGAGATAAGGTTCCGGCAGATAACTTCTTTGCTAACTTTAACTGGGATAAGGCTAAAAATGATTACACTATTGCAACTGCCAACTGGATTGGTCGTAATCCTTATGATGTATTTGCAGGTTTGGAATTGCAACAGGGTGGTTCCTACAAGACAAAGGTTAAGTGGAATGACATTTTAGACGAAAATGGGAAATTGCGCCTTTCTCTTGGTTTATTTGCCCCAGATACCATTACAAGTTTAGGAAAAACTGGTGAAGATTATCATAAAAATGAAGATATCTTCTTTACAGGTTATCAAGGAGACCCTACTGGCCAAAAACCAGGTGACAAAGATTGGTATGGTATTGCTAACCTAGTTGCGGACCGTACGCCAGCGGTAGGTAATACTTTTACTACTTCTTTTAATACAGGTCATGGTAAAAAATGGTTCGTAGATGGTAAGGTTTCTAAGGATTCTGAGTGGAATTATCGTTCAGTATCAGGTGTTCTTCCAACATGGCGCTGGTGGCAGACTTCAACAGGGGAAAAACTTCGTGCAGAATATGATTTTACAGATGCCTATAATGGCGGAAATTCCCTTAAATTCTCTGGTGATGTAGCCGGTAAGACAGATCAGGATGTGAGACTTTATTCTACTAAGTTAGAAGTAACTGAGAAGACCAAACTTCGTGTTGCCCACAAGAGAGGAAAAGGTTCTAAAGTTTATATGGCATTCTCTACAACTCCAGACTACAAATTCGATGATGCAGATGCATGGAAAGAGCTAACCCTTTCTGACAACTGGACAAATGAAGAATTTGATCTCAGCTCACTAGCAGGTAAAACCATCTATGCAGTCAAACTATTTTTCGAGCATGAAGGTGCTGTAAAAGATTATCAGTTCAACCTCGGACAATTAACTATCTCGGACAATTAACTATCTCGGACAATCACCAAGAGCCACAATCGCCAACAAGCTTTTCTGTAGTGAAACAATCGCTTAAAAATGCCCAAGAAGCGGAAGCAGTTGTGCAATTTAAAGGCAACAAGGATGCAGATTTCTATGAAGTTTATGAAAAAGATGGAGACAGCTGGAAATTACTAACTGGCTCATCTTCTACAACTATTTATCTACCAAAAGTTAGCCGCTCAGCAAGTGCTCAGGGTACAACTCAAGAACTGAAGGTTGTAGCAGTCGGTAAAAATGGAGTTCGTTCAGAAGCTGCAACCACAACCTTTGATTGGGGTATGACTGTAAAAGATACCAGCCTACCAAAACCACTAGCTGAAAATATCGTTCCAGGTGCAACAGTTATTGATAGTACTTTCCCTAAGACTGAAGGTGGAGAAGGTATTGAAGGTATGTTGAACGGTACCATTACTAGCTTGTCAGATAAATGGTCTTCAGCTCAGTTGAGTGGTAGTGTGGATATTCGTTTGACCAAGCCACGTACCGTTGTTAGATGGGTCATGGATCATGCAGGAGCTGGTGGTGAGTCTGTTAACGATGGCTTGATGAACACCAAAGACTTTGACCTTTATTATAAAGATGCAGATGGTGAGTGGAAGCTAGCTAAGGAAGTCCGTGGTAACAAAGCACATGTGACAGATATCACTCTTGATAAACCAATCACTGCTCAAGACTGGTGCTTGAATGTTGTCACTTCTGACAATGGAACTCCATGGAAGGCTATTCGTATCTATAACTGGAAAATGTATGAAAAGCTTGATACTGAGAGTGTCAATATTCCGATGGCCAAGGCTGCAGCCCGTTCTCTAGGCAATAACAAGGTACAAGTTGGCTTTGCAGATGTACCGGCTGGAGCAACTATTACCGTTTATGATAATCCAAATTCTCAAACTCCGCTCGCAACCTTGAAGAGCGAAGTTGGAGGAGACCTAGCAAGTGCACCATTGGATTTGACAAATCAATCTGGTCTTCTTTATTATCGTACCCAGTTGCCAGGCAAGGAAATTAGTAATGTCCTAGCAGTTTCCGTTCCAAAAGATGGCAGAAGAATCAAGTTAGTCAGCCTAGAAACAGGACCTAAGAAAATAAGCTACGCCGAAGGGGAGGATTTGGACCTTAGAGGTGGTGTTCTTCGAGTTCAGTATGAAGGAGGAACTGAGGACGAACTCATTCGTCTAAATCACGCAGGTGTATCAGTATCAGGTTTTGATACGCATCATAAGGGAGAACAGAATCTTACTCTCCAATATTTGGGACAACCAGTAAATGCTAATTTGTCAGTGACTGTCACTGGCCAAGATGAAGCAAGTCCGAAAACTATTTTGGGAATTGAAGTAAGTCAGGAACCGAAAAAAGATTACCTAGTTGGTGATAGCTTAGACTTGTCTGAAGGACGCTTTGCAGTGGCTTATAGCAATGACACCATGGAAGAACATTCCTTTACTGATGAGGGAGTTGAAATTTCTGGTTACGATGCTCAAAAGACTGGTCGTCAAACCTTGACGCTTCGTTACCAAGGTCATGAAGTCAACTTTGATGTTTTGGTATCTCCAAAAGCAGCATTGAACGATGAGTACCTCAAACAAAAATTAGCAGAAGTTGAAGCTGCTAAGAACAAGGTGGTCTATAACTTTGCTTCACCAGAAGTAAAAGAAGCTTTCTTGAAAGCAATTGAAGCGGCCGAACAAGTGTTGAAAGACCATGAAACTAGCACCCAAGATCAAGTCAATGACCGACTTAATAAATTGACAGAAGCTCATAAAGCTCTGAATGGTCAAGAGAAATTTATGGAAGAAAAGACAGAGCTTGATCGCTTAACAGGTGAGGCTCAAGAACTCTTGGCTGCCAAACCATCCTTCAGGTTCTGCCCTAGCTCCGCTTCTTGAAAAGAACAAGGCCTTGGTTGAAAAAGTAGATTTGAGTCCAGAAGAGCTTGCAACAGCGAAACAGAGTCTAAAAGATCTGGTTGCTTTATTGAAAGAAGACAAGCCAGCAGTCTTTTCTGATAGTAAAACAGGTGTTGAAGTACACTTCTCAAATAAAGAGAAGACTGTCATCAAGGATTTGAAAGTAGAGCGTGTTCAAGCAAGTGCTGAAGAGAAGAAATACTTTGCTGGAGAAGATGCTCATGTCTTTGAAATAGAAGGTTTGGATGAAAAAGGTCAAGATGTTGATCTCTCTTACGCTTCTATTGTGAAAATCCCAATTGAAAAAGATAAGAAAGTTAAGAAAGTATTTTTCTTACCTGAAGGCAAAGAGGCAGTAGAATTGGCTTTTGAACAAACGGATAGTCATGTTATCTTTACAGCACCACACTTTACTCATTATGCCTTTGTTTATGAATCTGCTGAAAAACCACAACCTGCTAAACCAGCACCACAAAACACAGTCCTTCCAAAACCTACTTATCAACCGGCTTCTGATCAACAAAAGGCTCCTAAATTGGAAGTTCAAGAGGAAAAGGTTGCCTTTCATCGTCAAGAGCATGAAAATGCTGAGATGCTAGTTGGGGAACAACGAGTCATCATACAGGGACGAGATGGACTGTTAAGACATGTCTTTGAAGTTGATGAAAACGGTCAGCGTCGTCTTCGTTCAACAGAAGTCATCCAAGAGGCGATTCCAGAAATTGTTGAAATTGGAACAAAAGTAAAAACAGTACCAGCAGTAGTAGCTACACAGGAAAAACCAGCTCAAAATACAGCAGTTAAATCAGAAGAAGCAAGCAAACAATTGCCAAATACAGGAACAGCTGATGCTAATGAATCCCTAATAGCAGGCTTGGTCAGCCTTGGTCTTGCTAGTTTAGCCTTGACCTTGAGACGGAAAAGAGAAGATAAAGATTAAATATCGAAAAATCTTGTGAAATCTTTCCTTATATTTCCAAAGTATGATATAATAGTTTCGAATAAAATAAATAAAGGAGTTTTTGTAACATGGCAAAACTTACTGTTAAAGACGTTGACTTGAAAGGTAAAAAAGTCCTCGTTCGTGTTGACTTCAACGTACCATTGAAAGATGGCGTAATCACTAACGATAACCGTATCACAGCAGCTCTTCCAACTATTAAGTACATCATCGAACAAGGTGGACGTGCAATTCTTTTCTCTCACCTTGGACGTGTGAAAGAAGAAGCTGATAAAGCTGGTAAATCACTTGCTCCTGTAGCAGCTGACTTGGCAGCAAAACTTGGTCAAGATGTTGTTTTCCCAGGTGTCACTCGTGGTGCGGAATTGGAAGCGGCAATCAACGCTCTTGAAGATGGACAAGTTCTCTTGGTTGAAAACACTCGTTACGAAGATGTTGACGGCAAGAAAGAATCTAAAAACGATCCTGAACTTGGTAAATACTGGGCATCACTTGGAGATGGTATCTTCGTAAACGATGCATTCGGTACAGCTCACCGTGCACACGCATCTAACGTTGGTATCTCAGCAAACGTTGAAAAAGCAGTTGCTGGTTTCCTTCTTGAAAACGAAATTGCCTACATCCAAGAAGCAGTTGAAACTCCAGAACGTCCATTCGTAGCAATCCTTGGTGGTTCAAAAGTTTCAGACAAGATTGGTGTTATCGAAAACTTGCTTGAAAAAGCTGATAAAGTCCTTATCGGTGGTGGGATGACTTATACATTCTACAAAGCACAAGGTATCGAAATCGGTAACTCACTTGTAGAAGAAGACAAATTGGATGTTGCGAAAGCTCTTCTTGAAAAAGCAAATGGTAAATTGATCTTGCCAGTTGACTCAAAAGAAGCTAACGCATTTGCTGGTTACACTGAAGTGCGTGACACTGAAGGTGAAGCAGTTTCTGAAGGCTTCCTTGGTCTTGATATCGGTCCAAAATCTATCGCCAAATTTGACGAAGCTTTGACTGGTGCCAAAACAGTTGTATGGAACGGACCTATGGGTGTATTTGAAAACCCAGATTTCCAAGCTGGTACAGTCGGTGTGATGGACGCTATCGTGAAACAACCAGGAGTTAAATCAATCATCGGTGGTGGTGACTCAGCTGCCGCAGCGATTAACCTTGGCCGTGCAGACAAGTTCTCATGGATTAGTACGGGTGGTGGAGCATCAATGGAACTTCTTGAAGGTAAGGTTCTTCCAGGACTTGCAGCCTTGACAGAAAAATAAGATTTTATAAACAAATCAAAGAAGAGAGGGATGAAAGTTCCTCTTTTCTTTTGCTTAAAATAAAAACGCTTCCTCTCAACTATTACTCATAAAAATCACCGATTTATGATAAAATGGAAATAGAAAGTTGAGATTATGAGTTATTTTAAAAAATATAAATTCGATAAATACCAGTTTAAACTTGGTATGCGAACCTTTAAAACAGGTATTGCTGTTTTTCTAGTTCTCTTGATTTTTGGCTTTTTTGGCTGGAAAGGTCTTCAAATTGGTGCTTTGACAGCCGTTTTTAGCCTGAGGGAGAGTTTTGATAAGAGTGTTCATTTTGGGACTTCGCGTATTCTAGGAAATAGTATCGGTGGACTCTATGCCTTGGTCTTCTTCTTATTAAATACCTTTTTCCACGAAGCCTTTTGGGTGACCTTGGTAGTTGTTCCAATCTGCACCATGTTAACCATTATGACAAATGTAGCCATGAACAACAAAGCAGGAGTTATTGGTGGTGTAGCAGCTATGTTAATCATTACCCTATCAATTCCAAGTGGTGAGACAATTTTGTACGTGTTTGTGCGTGTATCAGAAACGTTTATGGGAGTTTTTGTCGCAATTATCGTAAATTACGATATTAATCGTATTCGTCTCTTTTTAGAGAAAAAAGAAAAATAATGTTACATTTTATAACATTGTCAATTGACGTTTGTCTTTTTTTAGACTATAATAGACAGAAAGAAGGAAATTGTAAATGAAGGAAAAAGAATTTCGCCGAAATATGGCTGTTTTTCCTATCGGCAGTGTTATGAAGTTGACCGATCTATCGGCGCGTCAGATTCGTTATTATGAAGATCAAGAGTTGATCAAGCCCGATCGAAACGAAGGAAATCGTCGCATGTATTCCTTGAATGACATGGATCGTCTACTTGAAATCAAAGATTATATCTCTGAAGGTTATAATATCGCTGCCATTAAGAAAAAATATGCTGAACGTGAAGTGAAATCCAAGAAAGCGGTTAGTCAGACTGAAGTACGTCGTGCACTTCACAATGAACTCCTCCAACAGGGGCGTTTTGCTTCAGTACAGTTACCTTTTGGTCGCGGTTAGGCAACCGCAAGTAGTCATAGATTAAGGAGAAAACTTATGCCAATCACAGCTGCAGATATTCGTCGTGAAGTCAAGGAAAAAAATGTTACCTTTATTCGTCTTATGTTCTCAGATATTTTGGGAACCATGAAAAACGTCGAAATTCCTGCTACAGATGAACAGTTAGATAAGGTCTTGTCGAACAAGGTTATGTTTGATGGATCTTCTATTGAAGGTTTTGTACGTATCAATGAGTCGGATATGTACTTGTACCCAGACTTGGATACATGGACAGTCTTTCCTTGGGGAGATGAAAATGGAAGTGTTGCAGGTCTGATCTGTGATGTCTATACAACAGAAGGTGAACCATTTGCGGGTGACCCTCGTGCTAATTTGAAACGAGCTCTTCGTCATATGGAAGAAGTTGGATTCAAATCCTTCAACCTTGGTCCAGAGCCAGAATTCTTCCTATTTAAGTTGGATGAAAATGGGAACCCAACACTTGAAGTGAATGACAAGGGTGGCTACTTTGATTTGGCACCTACTGACCTTGCGGACAACACACGTCGTGAGATTGTGAATGTCTTGACCAAAATGGGATTTGAAGTAGAAGCGAGTCACCACGAGGTTGCGGTTGGACAGCATGAGATTGACTTTAAGTACGATGAAGTTCTCCGTGCTTGTGATAAGATTCAAATCTTTAAACTTGTTGTTAAAACCATTGCTCGCAAACACGGACTTTACGCAACCTTTATGGCAAAACCCAAATTTGGTATTGCTGGATCAGGTATGCACTGTAATATGTCCTTGTTTGATGCAGAAGGAAATAACGCCTTCTTTGATCCAAATGATCCAAAAGGAATGCAGTTGTCAGAAACAGCTTACCATTTCCTAGGCGGTTTGATCAAGCATGCTTACAATTATACTGCCATCATGAACCCAACAGTTAACTCATACAAACGTTTGGTTCCAGGTTATGAAGCGCCTGTTTACATTGCTTGGGCTGGTCGTAACCGTTCGCCACTTGTGCGCGTACCTGCTTCACGTGGTATGGGAACTCGTCTTGAGTTGCGTTCAGTGGATCCAATGGCGAACCCTTACATTGCTATGGCTGTTCTTTTGGAAGTTGGTTTGTATGGTATTGAAAATAAAATCGAAGCACCAGCTCCTATCGAAGAAAATATCTACATCATGACAGCAGAAGAGCGCAAGGAAGCTGGTATTACAGACCTTCCATCAACTCTTCACAACGCTTTGAAAGCTTTGACAGAAGATGAAGTGGTTAAAGCTGCTCTCGGAGCTCACATCTATACTAGCTTCCTTGAAGCCAAACGAATCGAATGGGCAAGTTATGCAACCTTCGTTTCACAATGGGAAATTGATAATTATTTAGACCTTTACTAATACTAATATAGAAGAAAGATTGCCTGTGGCTAAACAGTCACACAGCAGTCTAAGTCATTAAATACCTATAACCCTTAAAATAGCGATTTCGGTCGCTATTTATTTTTCGAAAAATCCTCTTGACTCTTTTGCGAATTAGATTTATCATCAGACGTGTAGAAGAAAATCAAGGAGTCACTATGGAAAAATTCAATTTCAAAAACAATATCGGGCAAGAAAACAAGTTACTTCAAATCGAAATCTACAAGTTTACTAACTTTTGCAAGCTTCAAAATTACACATCTGTAAATATTTTTTCGAAAGATATATTTGAAGCCATAGTGAATTGAGACTAGAATAGTACACTACATCTGCTAAAAAATTTCTAGAAATTAATTTAACTTTCCTAATCGATTTGTTTACATCTTATTTCAATCTACTATATTATCTCAATAAATGATGATGGCGCCTGTTTTGTTTGTGCTTGTCGATTTTTGAATCCTGATCGAGCGGAAGAATATTTCTGCCGAGGTTGCCAAGGGGAAAATCCTGAAGATATTGAATTTTATGATGAACAATTACAGGCAGAAAAGGTGGAGGTTTTGAATATTCGATTGGAAGTAAAAAATTGAATTATCTACAATCTCATCAACAATAAACCTATTTCAACCCCATTATCTATAGGCGTATTTTTACGCCTTTTTATATACTTGAAGCACATAAGAAACATTATGGGAAGTTTGCTGATGGAAGCACTCAAGAAATTGATGTTCCTTATGATATTCCTGATACTTGGGAGTGGGTGAGGTTTTCTACATTGGTTGAAATTGTCAGAGGTGGCTCTCCACGACCAATCAAAGATTATCTTACTTCTGAAGTAGATGGAATAAATTGGATAAAAATAGGTGATACTGAAAAGGGTGAAAAGTATATAAATAATGTTAAAGAAAAAATCAAAAAATCAGGGCTTAACAAAACTAGATTTGTAAAAAAAGGTACATTTTTGTTAACTAATTCTATGAGTTTTGGTAGACCTTATATTTTGAATGTTGATGGTGCAATACACGATGGATGGTTGGCTATTTCGAACTATGAAAACTCATTAAATAAAGATTACCTATTCTATATTCTTTCATCAAATGTAGTTTATTCTCAATTTCTATCTCTAATTAGTGGAGCTGTTGTGAAAAACTTGAATAGTGATAAAGTTGCTTCTATTATGCGTTGTTGTTCAGCTAGCGGAGGGAGAGCAATTAATAATAGATTAAAATTATAATCATTGATTGCAGGATAACTTGTCCCAGTAGATTTATTATTAACACGATTGATAAAATTATCTGATAATAAATAATATTTCAAATATGTTTCGTTAAGTAAAGTATCCAAAACAATAAATGCTGTACTAGCTATCAAATACTCTTTAAGTTCTCTAACTACAGCAATATTTTTTAGATATGGTCTAACTGTTGAAAATAAGACACTATTCTGCGAAACTAATTTTCTAGCACGGGAAGGCGCTTGTTCAGGTGAAAGATATTGTAGATTTTTATAGTTGATTATGTTCTTTTTTCTATCAATACTAGACGTATCTATATACCTAAAGGATTTCTCTGGCTTATTTTGCCCAAAATTCCAATAAATTGATTTTATCCTCACCCACTCCCAAGTATCAGGAATATCATAAGGAACATCAATTTCTTGAGTGCTTCCATCAGCAAACTTCCCATAATGTTTCCCATCATCACCACGAAATATCTCAGTTTCCTTTTTATCTCGTTTGATTTTTCCTTCATTGATAAGTTTTTCTTTTTCAGCTTTAATTCTCTTTAATAATTCACTTGCAGGTTCGTCATTGGGATTTTGCGGCACTAATTTTCCTTCCATCGCTCTTTGGAGAATACTTGCTTTAAGTTGTTCTGGTGTCATTATTTGTCCTCCAACAACTGCAAAATATCAGCTAATACATTATCAATCTTATGATTTAAAGTTGCTCTTTCCGCTTGATAATTCTGAATCAACTCAAAGGGATTTAAGATTTCCTCTTCCTCTTTTGGAAAGCCACACTGGTCTAAATTATAATTCAACTCAGCCAATTCACTAGGTGTAAATGATTTAGATTTGTAGAACTTACCTTCCAGAATCTCTTCACGATTTTCCCACCAGTCACGAACAGGATTGAAGTGTTCTGACTTCATCGGCTTAGTTTTCGAGAAATTTTTATAACCATCTGGCATATCTAAACGATAAAACCAAGTTTCTTCTGTTTTCTTTGTTTTATCAAAGAAAAGAATGTTCGTATGGATTCCTGTATACGGTGCAAAGACACTATGAGGCAACCTAATAATCGTATGTAAGTTGAACTCATCTACCAGTTTTTGTTTCAAGCGAGTTTTTACACCTTCACCAAATAGAAAACCATCAGGTAAAATAACTCCAACACGACCATTTTCTTTCAAACGATACATAATGACAGCCATAAATAAATCAGCTGTTTCAGAACTCCGTAATTCTGCTGGAAAGTTATTTTTTATTGTTTCTAATTCTGACCCTCCAAAAGGTGGATTCATCATAATAATGTCAAATTTTTCATCATCCGTATATTCACGAACATTTTTCTCCAAAGTATTTCCATGAACAATTTTAGGGTCATCAATTTCGTGAAGAAACAGATTTGTAACTGCTAAAAGATGAGGAAATGCTTTCTTTTCAATACCAAAAACAGCTGTATTATATTTTTTGGTATCTTCACTAGTTTTACGTTGACTACTTAAACGGTTCAGAGTCGAAGTCAAGAAGCCTCCTGTTCCGCAAGCAAGGTCTGCCATTGATTCTCCAAGTTTTGGGTTAAGAACTTCGGCAATAAAATCAGTCGCTGCACGTGGCGTATAAAATTCTCCTGAGTTCCCAGCATTTTGAATATCTTTAAGAATTTTTTCGTAAATATCATTAAACGAATGACGATCTTCAGGGCTATTGAAATCAACTTCATCAATAACATTGATGACTTGGCGTAACAAGACGCCATTTTTCATATAGTTGTTCGCATCTTCAAAAGCTGATTTAACAATCGTTTTTCGAATAGGCATATTTGAAGTTATTTCAAGCTCTTTCAACTCTTTGAATAACTTGTTATTGACAAAATCAAGTAATTCATCGCCTGTCAATACCCGTTCCCCATTTTGAGCATGAGCCCAATTTCGCCATTTTAATTCCTCTGGGATAATTGACTCATACTCGTCTTCTTCTAATTCCCAAACCATTTCACGGCTATCATAAATTTTTAAGAATAATAACCAAGACATTTGCTCAATACGTTGAGCATCACCATTAACACCAGCATCGTTTCGAGTGATATCTTGAATTCTTTTTACAAATGATGTAATTGACATACTTTCCTTTCATTAAGCTACTGTAAATAGCTCTTGCTCCAATTCTTTAATTGCTTGTAAATATCGTTTTTTATCTCCAAAATAAGTATTGATGATTTTGAAAGTTCCACCATATATCTGAAATTCTGGAAGTTTTAATGTTTCAATGCTTTCGAGTTCTCCAATACCTTTATCCATGTATTTGTCCAGTAAAATTTCCAAAACAGCACGCGCTTCCTCACTATATTTATATAAATATCCGCTTTGTTTGAGTTTATTGATACGTTCCGTTTTGGTTAATTCTTTTTGACCATAGGCAAGTTTTAGGAGTAAATCAAAATCATCGATTTCTTGTTCTGATATTCCCTCCGACTCTCGAATAGCATCTAGATAAACTCCTTTTTTATAAAGTTCGTCTAAGATAAGCTTCTTTTTATCTGCCGTATGCCAAACTGTGATAAAATCGTTCAAAGTGGCGTAGCTACCTAAGATATTCTTTCGAGTGTAGTCGGTCAGGCTTTCGGTAATCAGTTTCCCGTTTTCATCCAATACTTGAACAGTAGAATTAAGAATGGTAACCTGCTTGTCTGTAACGATATATTTTTCTACTGGGTCATCTTCCTCACCTACGAAACCAGGTGTAGAACCACTGACTGTTTTCGCACCTGTTTCCAGCACCTTCACTGGCTCACCATCAAAATCAGGGTCAGCAAACAAATTGGTAACATTTCGAAAATCAATAATCGTAAAAAATTCTTTCCCCTTTTGAGGATAAAGACGTGTGCCACGACCAATAATTTGTTTAAATTCAGTCATGGATTGGATATTAGAGTCTAAAACAATCAAACGACATGTTTTAGCATTAACTCCTGTCGTTAATAATTTAGACGTTGTTACAATAGCGGGAAAATTAGAATTGACATCCATAAAGTTATCCAGTTGAGCTTTTCCTTCAGCGTTGTCACCAGTTACTTGCATGACATAACGATAGTCTTCTTGGACTAAGTCTAGATTCTCTTTTACAAGTGCAGCACGCATTCGCTCGGCATGGTCAATATCAACACAAAAAACAATTGTTTTATCAAATCGTGCATTGTTTTGCTTCATATAATCAGAAACAAACTTGGCAACTCTTTGCGTTCTATCATCAATGACAATGGTTTTATCAAAATCTTTCCTGCCGTAGTACCTATCTTCTATTAATTGTCCGTTAGCATCAACTTTTCCAGTTTCTGGACGATAACCATCCACATCCACATCTAAATTAACTCTCATAACACGATATGGAGCCAAAAAACCATCCTCGATTCCCTGTTTTAAACTATAAGTATAGATTGGCTCACCAAAGTATTCCGTATTGGAAGCATTCTTGGTTTCTTTAGGAGTAGCGGTTATCCCAATCTGTGTCGCAGAACTGAAATAATCAATTACCTTACGCCAGTTACTGTTTTCCTTAGCTGAACCACGGTGCGCTTCATCAATTACGATTAAATCAAAGAAGTCTTTGTCAAATTTTTGATAATGTGTTTCAGTTCCATCTTCACCAGTTAGTTGCTGATAAAGCCCTAGATAAATTTCAAAAGAATTTAATTTTTCAGGAGCAGTCAAAAGTTTTGGTGTAATTTTCGTCATTACCTTTTCGAATGGCCTAAAGTCTTCAGCCATCGTTTGGTCTACTAAGATGTTTCTATCTGCTAAGAATAAAACTCGTTTAGCCAAACCAGCTTTTCGAAGGCGATGAATAATTTGAAAAGCCATGAACGTTTTCCCCGTTCCTGTTGCCATCACAAACATTACTCGTTTTTGTCCTCTGGCAACTGTTTCAATAGTACGGTTGATAGCTATTTGCTGATAATAGCGTGGCGTTTTCATTGAGAAGGCGTCTGTATAGTATGGAGTTGAGATAGCTTCTGTAATTTCGTACGTCAATCCTTTTTCCTTCGTCATACGAGAAAATAATTCTTCACGAGTAGGGAATTCGTCTAACTCCAGCTCACGTTCTTCTCTCGTGATACGGTCGTGTTCAATAAAGCCATCACCATTCGAAGAATAAACAAATGGAACATCTAAAATCTCTCCATATTCAATAGCTTGTTGTAATCCTGCTCGAACGCTGTGTTTATTATCCTTTGCCTCAACAATTGCAATTCGAGTTCCAAATTGGTAATACAGTGAATAGTCTGATTTTTTTCCTTCTTTACGACGAGCCTTATCTCCTCTAACCTCAATTCGACCATCAGTGAAGTATTCTTCGTAAGCGATATGCTCACCATTTTTCCATCCTTTGGATACAATAGCAGGAGTGATGAAATTTGCTTTAATATCCTCCTCACTCATTTCTTTCTTAGACTTTATAAACTCAACCATATTGAACCCTCCGCATTCTAAAAATCTACTTCTCCATAAAATAAACTATCAGAACAAATTATACTTCTATTATATCACACTTATAAAAATACTCTGCTAAATTGTTGAAAATAAGTATGCAATATACTTTCGCATCGCGTCAGATTATCTCCGCATAACACCGCTATTTTTCGCTGTTTTCGGCAGGCGACTTATTATCATTCTATAAGCACTTTCAGTCGGGCTGGTGAGCTATTTTTCAAAAATAAATAATCACATTTAAACATTTTGAAAGTATAAAATATCTACATCAGCCGTTCAAAAACTGGCGTAAATTTTGCCATAATATTTTCGTTTAAATAAAGATTTTTTTATGCCAAACGGATTTTAACAATGCGGATGCTTCCTATTTTGCTTCTCTTTTTAGCTCTATTACCGGTTTTCTCAAAGTTTGTCACTGGAGGTAGTTCTTTCAGTTGGGGAGTATTTTTGATTTTCATAATAGATTGGGTTTTATTGATAGTTTTTGCGATTCAGATTTCTTATATTTTTTGGAGATTGAGTCAAAAGTGGAAAGAATTATCTAATAAATAACGCCAGGCATGTTTTCTAATTTTGGGGTAGGACAATGAATAGCAGAGTAGAATTTCGGATTTTCACCATTGTTGATTTGGATAAGGAAGAAGAGTATTTACATGAGATGCATTTGAAAGGTTGGAGGTATAGAACTAGTTGTTTTGGTTTGTTCTATTTTGAGCAAGGTCAACCAGACGATGTCATCTACCGTATCTATGATTCTAGATTTCTTAAAAAATATAAGCATGAACTGCAAGATTTTAGAGATAGAGGTTGGGAATTGATAGGAGCAGGTTCTTGTTCGATTCTTCGTAAATCGTCTTCTGATTTACTTCCAGAGGATCAAGTCTATATGAGTAAGGGGCTCAAATGGGAAGTTATGCGATCTAGACTTCGTTCCTGTACAGCTACTTTCTTAGGTGGTCTTGTTGTTTGTATGAGTTCGTTTAGAGAAGATCTTTCTATGTCTTTCTTTCTTATTTTTGTTTTATATGCTTTTCTGATTTCTTATTTAATTCATGGTTATTTCAGACTAAAAAGGAAATACCGAGTAGATGAATAGCAAGGTTCTAGGTCTTCAGATTGATTTTTAGCACTCTTGATAAAAGAGTGCTAATTTTTTGAGTTTTTGTCTTGACATTCTCTTCTAAGGGTGTATAATAGAATCATAAGTTAGCACTTGGATGCCTTGAGTGCTAATTGATCAGACAGAGAGGAGTGATGAGATGGTTACAGAGCGTCAGCAGGATATTTTAAATCTGATTATTGACATCTTTACCAAAACGCACGAACCTGTCGGATCAAAAGCCTTGCAAGAGTCTATTAACTCTAGCAGTGCAACCATTCGTAATGACATGGCGGAACTAGAAAAACAAGGGTTGCTTGAGAAGGCTCATACTTCAAGCGGTCGGATGCCAAGTGTTGCTGGTTTTCAGTACTATGTGAAACACTCACTGGATTTTGACCGGCTGGCTGAAAATGAGGTATATGAGATTGTCAAAGCCTTTGATCAGGAATTCTTCAAATTGGAGGATATTCTGCAAGAGGCTGCTAACTTGCTAACAGACCTGAGTGGCTGTACGGTAGTGGCACTGGATGTTGAGCCGAGCAGGCAACGGTTGACAGCCTTTGATATCGTTGTTTTGGGGCAACATACAGCCTTGGCGGTATTTACCCTAGACGAGTCGCGAACGGTTACTAGTCAGTTTCTGATTCCAAGGAACTTCTTGCAGGAGGATTTGCTGAAACTGAAGGCAATCATTCAGGAACGTTTCCTCGGTCACACTGTTTTAGATATTCACTACAAGATTCGGACGGAGATTCCGCAGATTATCCAGCGTTACTTTACAACAACGGATAATGTGATTGATCTCTTTGAACACATCTTTAAGGAAATGTTCAACGAAAACATTGTGGTGGCTGGCAAGGTTAATCTCTTGAATTTTGCCAATCTAGCAGCCTATCAGTTCTTTGACCAACCGCAAAAGGTGGCCTTGGAGATTCGTGAGGGGTTGCGTGAGGATCAGATGCAAAATGTTCGTGTTGCAGACGGTCAAGAATCCTGTTTAGCTGACCTAGCAGTGATTAGTAGTAAGTTCCTCATTCCTTATCGGGGAGTTGGAATTCTAGCCATTATCGGTCCGGTTAATCTGGATTACCAACAGCTAATCAATCAAGTCAATGTGGTCAACCGTGTTTTGACCATGAAGTTGACAGATTTTTACCTCTACCTCAGCAGTAATCATTACGAAGTACATTAAGATTGAAATCATTAAAGGAGGCGAACATGGCCCAAGATATAAAAAATGAAGAAGTAGAAGAAGTTCAAGAAGAGGAAGTTGTGGAAACAGCTGAAGAAACAACTCCTGAAAAGTCTGAGTTGGACTTGGCAAATGAACGTGCAGATGAGTTCGAAAACAAATATCTTCGCGCTCATGCAGAAATGCAAAATATCCAACGCCGTGCCAATGAAGAACGTCAAAACTTGCAACGTTATCGTAGCCAGGACTTGGCAAAAGCAATCTTACCATCTCTTGACAACCTTGAGCGTGCACTTGCAGTTGAAGGTTTGACAGATGATGTGAAGAAGGGCTTGGGGATGGTGCAAGAAAGCTTGATTCACGCTTTGAAAGAAGAAGGAATTGAAGAAATCGCAGCAGATGGCGAATTTGACCATAACTACCATATGGCCATCCAAACTCTCCCAGCAGACGATGAACACCCAGTAGATACCATCGCCCAAGTCTTTCAAAAAGGCTACAAACTCCATGACCGCATCCTACGCCCAGCAATGGTAGTGGTGTATAACTAAGATACAAAGCCCGTAAAAAGCTCGCAGTAAAAATAGGAGATTGACGAAGTGTTCGATGAACACAAGAAAATCTATCTTTTTTACTCAGAGCTTAGGGCGTGTTCGATTCGGCAATTCTGACGGTAGCTAAAGCAACTCGTCAGAAAACGGCAATTGCTATGGCGTTTGCCTAGCTTCCTTACTAACTCGTCGTCGAAATAAAATCGATTTCGACTCCTCGTGTCGCAATTTACATAATAGAAAACTTGTCCGAAACGACAATAAACTATGAAGAAAGATAAAATATGTTTTGCTTTGTAATAGTGAGCGAAGCGAACCAAAGACGATACTCTTCGCCGTGGCGCTATTTGCGCAAATTTTGAGACCTTAGGCTCAAAGTTTAGTCAAAGAGACTGACGAAGTCAAGCTCTGACGGCGTCGCCACTTAAGAAGAGTATCAAAAAGAAAAATAGAAAATTAACTAACAAGGAGAAAAACACATGTCTAAAATTATCGGTATTGACTTAGGTACAACAAACTCAGCAGTTGCAGTTCTTGAAGGAACTGAAAGCAAAATCATCGCAAACCCAGAAGGAAACCGCACAACTCCATCTGTAGTCTCATTCAAAAACGGAGAAATCATCGTTGGTGATGCTGCAAAACGTCAAGCAGTCACAAACTCAGATACAGTTATCTCTATCAAATCTAAGATGGGAACTTCTGAAAAAGTTTCTGCAAATGGAAAAGAATACACTCCACAAGAAATCTCAGCTATGATCCTTCAATACTTGAAAGGCTACGCTGAAGACTACCTTGGTGAGAAAGTAACCAAAGCTGTTATCACAGTTCCAGCTTACTTCAACGACGCTCAACGTCAAGCAACAAAAGACGCTGGTAAAATTGCTGGTCTTGAAGTAGAACGTATTGTTAACGAACCAACTGCAGCAGCTCTTGCTTATGGTTTGGACAAGACTGACAAAGAAGAAAAAATATTGGTATTTGACCTTGGTGGTGGTACATTCGACGTCTCTATCCTTGAATTGGGTGACGGTGTCTTCGACGTATTGTCAACTGCAGGGGACAACAAACTTGGTGGTGACGACTTTGACCAAAAAATCATTGACCACTTGGTAGCAGAATTCAAGAAAGAAAACGGTATCGACTTGTCTACTGACAAGATGGCAATGCAACGTTTGAAAGATGCGGCTGAAAAAGCGAAGAAAGACCTTTCTGGTGTAACTTCAACACAAATCAGCTTGCCATTTATCACTGCAGGTGAGGCTGGACCTCTTCACTTGGAAATGACTTTGACTCGTGCGAAATTTGACGATTTGACTCGTGACCTTGTTGAACGTACAAAAGTTCCAGTTCGTCAAGCCCTTTCAGATGCAGGTTTGAGCTTGTCAGAAATCGACGAAGTTATCCTTGTTGGTGGTTCAACTCGTATCCCTGCCGTTGTTGAAGCTGTTAAAGCTGAAACTGGTAAAGAACCAAACAAATCAGTAAACCCTGATGAAGTAGTTGCTATGGGTGCGGCTATCCAAGGTGGTGTGATTGCTGGTGATGTCAAGGACGTTGTCCTTCTTGATGTAACGCCATTGTCACTTGGTATCGAAACAATGGGTGGAGTATTTACAAAACTTATCGATCGCAACACTACAATCCCAACATCTAAATCACAAGTCTTCTCAACAGCAGCAGACAACCAACCAGCCGTTGATATCCACGTTCTTCAAGGTGAACGCCCAATGGCAGCAGATAACAAGACTCTTGGACGCTTCCAATTGACTGATATCCCAGCTGCACCTCGTGGAATTCCTCAAATCGAAGTAACATTTGACATCGACAAGAACGGTATCGTGTCTGTTAAGGCCAAAGACCTTGGAACTCAAAAAGAACAAACTATTGTCATCCAATCGAACTCAGGTTTGACTGACGAAGAAATCGACCGCATGATGAAAGATGCAGAAGCAAACGCTGAAGCCGATAAGAAACGTAAAGAAGAAGTAGACCTTCGTAATGAAGTAGACCAAGCAATCTTTGCGACTGAAAAGACAATCAAGGAAACTGAAGGTAAAGGCTTCGACGCAGAACGTGACGCTGCCCAAGCTGCCCTTGATGACCTTAAGAAAGCTCAAGAAGACAACAACTTGGACGACATGAAAACAAAACTTGAAGCATTGAACGAAAAAGCTCAAGGACTTGCTGTTAAACTCTACGAACAAGCCGCAGCAGCGCAACAAGCTCAAGAAGGAGCAGAAGTCGCACAAGAAGCAGGAAACGCAGGCGATGACGTCGTAGACGGAGAGTTTACGGAAAAGTAAGACGAGTGTATTGGATGAAGAGTATCTAAAAAATACACGAAAAGTTTATAATGATTTTTGTAATCAAGCTGATAACTATAGAACATCAAAAGATTTTATTGATAATATTCCAATAGAATATTTAGCTAGATATAGAGAAATTATATTAGCTGAACATGATAGTTGTATCAAAAATGATGAAGCGGTAAGGAATTTTGTTACCTCAGTATTGTTGTCTGCATTTGTATCGGCGCTGGTATCAGCTATGATATCATTAGAAATACAAACATATAAATTTGTAATACCGTTCATAATTGGTGTGATTTGGACAGTAGTTGTATTTCTTATGATCAATTGGAATTATATAGCAAATACTAAGAAGAGACAAAAATATATAAATATTTCTGTACTTATAGGATATTTAAAATCAAAATAAAGTTAATTTACTTATTTGCAGAGGTTGCAACCCAGCCTCTGTTTTTCGATAAAAAGGGACGGAATCTCATTTGTTTGGGTTTTGTCTCATCAATAGAAAGGAACAAAGAGTGTTCGTAACTGAACACGGGTTTCAGAATTTCTTACTAAATATAAAAGAAAGGAATTGAATCCGACCTAAATGGTGGTTCGATTCAGAACATCAATAGAAAGGAATAAGGGTGTTCGTAACTGAACACGGGCTACGGACTGTGCCAAAAAGATAGTTTTTTCTAGGACGTAAGCGTCCGTCGTCAAAACTCCTAGATGGCTGTGTCCGTTTGACGCCCTTTGTATCTTGAATTATGAACAATACTGAATTTTATGATCGTCTGGGGGTATCCAAAAACGCTTCGGCAGACGAAATCAAAAAGGCTTATCGTAAGCTTTCCAAAAAATATCACCCAGATATCAACAAGGAGCCTGGTGCTGAGGACAAGTACAAGGAAGTTCAAGAAGCCTATGAGACTTTGAGTGACGACCAAAAACGTGCTGCCTATGACCAGTATGGTGCTGCAGGTGCCAATGGTGGTTTCGGCGGTTTCAATGGGGCAGGTGGCTTCGGTGGTTTTGAGGATATTTTCTCAAGTTTCTTCGGCGGAGGCGGTTCTTCGCGCAATCCAAACGCTCCTCGCCAAGGAGATGATCTCCAGTATCGTGTCAATTTGACCTTTGAAGAAGCTATCTTCGGAACTGAGAAGGAAGTTAAGTATCATCGTGAAGCTGGCTGTCGTACATGTAATGGCTCTGGTGCTAAGCCAGGGACGAGTCCAGTCACTTGTGGACGCTGTCATGGCGCTGGTGTCATTAACGTCGATACGCAGACTCCTCTTGGTATGATGCGTCGCCAAGTAACCTGTGATGTCTGTCACGGTCGAGGAAAAGAAATCAAATATCCATGTACAACCTGTCATGGAACAGGTCATGAGAAACAAGCTCATAGCGTACATGTGAAAATCCCTGCTGGTGTGGAAACAGGTCAACAAATTCGCCTCGCTGGTCAAGGTGAAGCAGGCTTTAACGGTGGACCTTATGGTGACTTGTATGTAGTAGTTTCTGTGGAAGCTAGCGACAAGTTTGAACGTGAAGGAACGACTATCTTCTACAATCTCAACCTCAACTTTGTCCAAGCGGCTCTTGGTGATACAGTAGATATTCCAACTGTTCACGGTGATGTTGAATTGGTTATTCCAGAGGGAACTCAGACTGGTAAGAAGTTCCGCCTACGTAGTAAGGGGGCACCGAGCCTTCGTGGCGGTGCAGTTGGTGACCAATACGTTACTGTTAATGTCGTAACACCGACAGGCTTGAACGACCGCCAAAAAGTAGCCTTGAAAGAATTCGCGGCTGCTGGTGACTTGAAAGTAAATCCAAAGAAAAAAGGCTTCTTTGACCATATTAAAGATGCCTTTGATGGAGAATAATACTCTTCGAAAATCTCTTCAAACCACGTCAGCGTTGCCTTGCCGTATATATGTGACTGACTTCGTCAGTCGTATCTACAACCTCAAAACAGTGTTTTGAGCAGCCCGTGGCTAGTTTCCTAGTTTGCTTTTTGATTTTCATTGAGTATAAACAAAAAGAGCTGTCGGGCTCTTTTTACTTTATAGATTTTTTAAGACTTTCCTAAGTAATGACGGACGGTAGCGACCTCCTTCGAAGTTCCATACCTAAACTTTGAACCTAAGTCTTAAAGTTTCCGGACAGCTGAAACCAAGCTGTTTCAGGTGTTTTCATTACGGCAGAAAGTCTTCGATTTAGTTGTGAAATGGTGAATGATACTCTTCAAAAATCTCTTCAAACCACGTCAGTGTCGGCTTGCCATGGGTATGGTTACTGACTTCGTCAGTTCTATCCACAACCTCAAAACAGTGTTTTGAGCTGACTTTGTCAGTTCTATCCACAACCTTAAAACGGTGTTTTGAGCAGTCTGTGCCTAGCTTTCTAGTTTGCTTTTTGATTTTTATTGAGTATGAGTTACATAAATTATGATGCATAGTTGATGGGATATATATAGTAGATTGAAATAGAATATGAACAAATTGATAAGAGGATTTTAAAGTAATCTCTAACAATGCTTTAGAAACTATGATGTGCTATTCTAAATTCAATTCACTATAACTTGTTTACGTTTTAAAAAAGAGCCGGGGGGCTCTTTTTACTTATCTTCAGTTCCCTGCATTTCTTTTATCACAGCTAGTCTAGTCTGGATATCCTTTTCCAAGATCTTAAACTTGTAAGTCAAGTCTTCTTGATATTCCTTGATAAGTTCTTTTTGCTGGTCGATGATTTGCAGGCTGTTTTGGATAATATCCACATCGTCCTTGATAGCTTGAACGCGGTCAGTGGTATTCAAGACTTCATCTGTGATGGTTTGGCGATTTTTTGTAACCAGATAACTTCCGGCTGTAGCTCCTGCAAATAGCAGTAGGTTGGATAATTTCATAGCAACTCCTTAAGCGTTTTTGATGGTTTCAGCAACTTGAGCAAGTTTGTCAAAGTCTGGTTCGTGGGCGATAAAATCAATCTTGAGGTCATCGTCAGCACTGTAGCGAGGCACAAGGTGAACGTGAGTATGAAAAACTGTTTGACCAGCGACTTCTTCACAGTTGGAAATGATATTCATACCAGCAGCCTTAGTGACTTTCATGACTTTTTGAGCTACTTTTGGTACTTGGGCAAAGAGTTGGCTGGCGCTCGTAGCATCCATCTCCAAAAGATTGCGATAGTGTTCTTTTGGCACGACCAAGGTGTGTCCTAGTGTTACTTGAGAGATATCAAGAAAGGCAAGGACCTGCTCATCTTCATATACTTTTGAAGCAGGAATTTCCCCTGCGATGATTTTACAAAAAATGCAATCTGACATAAAATCTACCTCTACTGTACTGAATTTTGATATAATATAGCTACATTATACCAGATTTGGAGAAAATATGTTAGAAATTAAAAACCTGACAGGTGGCTATGTTCATGTTCCTGTTTTGAAAGATGTGTCCTTTACTGTTGAAAGTGGGCAGTTGGTCGGTTTGATTGGTCTCAATGGTGCTGGGAAATCAACGACGATCAATGAGATTATCGGTCTGTTGGCACCTTATAGTGGCTCCATCAATATCAATGGCCTGACTCTGCAAGGAGATGCGACTAGCTACCGCAAGCAGATTGGCTACATTCCTGAGACGCCTAGTCTGTATGAGGAATTGACCCTCAGAGAGCATATCGAAACGGTTGCTATGGCTTACGGTATTGAGCAAAAAGTGGCTTTCGAACGAGTAGAGCCCTTGTTAAAAATGTTCCGTTTGGAACAGAAATTAGACTGGTTCCCTGTTCATTTTTCAAAAGGGATGAAGCAGAAGGTCATGATTATCTGTGCTTTTGTGGTGGATCCAAGTCTTTTCATCGTGGATGAGCCTTTCCTTGGTCTTGATCCGCTGGCTATTTCTGATTTGATTCAGCTTTTGGAAGTGGAGAAGCAAAAGGGCAAGTCTATTCTCATGAGTACCCACGTGCTGGATTCGGCGGAGAAGATGTGTGATGCCTTTGTCATTCTTCACAAGGGAGAGGTGCGTGCCAAAGGCAATCTCCTGCAACTACGCGAAGCCTTTGATATGCCTGAGGCTAGTTTGAATGATATTTACTTGGCTCTGACAAAAGAGGAGGACCTATGAAAGACTTGTTTTTAAAGAGAAAGCAGGCCTTTCGTAAGGAGTGTCTTGGTTATCTGCGCTATGTTCTCAATGACCACTTTGTCTTGTTCCTGCTTGTACTGTTGGGCTTTCTAGCCTACCAGTACAGTCAACTCTTACAACATTTTCCTGAAAATCATTGGCCTATCCTTTTGTTTGTAGGAATTACGTCTGTTTTACTTTTACTTTGGGGAGGAATTGCCACCTATATGGAGGCTCCAGACAAGCTCTTTCTCTTAGTTGGAGAAGAGGAAATCAAGCTCCATCTCAAGCGTCAAACCGGCATTTCCCTAGTCTTTTGGATTTTTGTCCAGACCCTCTTCTTGCTTTTATTTGCGCCCTTGTTTTTAGCCATGGGTTATGGCTTGCCTGTTTTTCTGGTCTATGTGCTTTTATTGGGGGTAGGAAAATATTTCCTCTTTCGTCAAAAGGCCAGCAAATTTTTCACTGAAACTGGACTGGATTGGGACTATGTCATTTCCCAAGAAAGCAAGCGTAAGCAAGTCTTGCTTCGTTTCTTTGCCCTCTTTACGCAGGTCAAGGGAATTTCAAACAGCGTCAAGCGTCGTGCCTATCTGGACTTTATTCTAAAGGTTGTTCAGAAGGTGCCTGGGAAGATTTGGCAAAATCTCTATCTGCGTTCTTATTTGCGAAATGGAGACCTTTTTGCCCTTAGTCTCCGTCTGCTCTTGCTTTCTTTGCTGGCGCAGGTCTTTATTGAGCAATCTTGGATTGCGACAGCGGTAGTGGTTCTGTTTAACTACCTCTTGCTCTTTCAGTTGCTGGCCCTCTATCACGCCTTTGACTACCAGTATTTGACCCAACTTTTTCCGCTGGACAAGGGGCAAAAGGAAAAAGGCTTGCAGGCGGTAGTCCGAGGATTGACTAGTTTGGTCTTAGTGGTGGAATTAGTTGTCGGCCTTGTGACCTTCCAAGAAAAACTAGCCCTTCTAGCCTTGCTGGGTGCAGGTTTGGTTTTACAAGTCTTGTATTTGCCTTATCAGGTAAAACGTCAGATGCAGGACTAACATTGCTTATATGGAACAAAAAAGAAGTTGAGTTCAATCTGTCTCAGCTTCTTTTATTTTTTACAAGATAATGGTTGGACCGTAGAGGCTCAACTTGGTCTTGACTTGGTCAAAGTGGAAGCGGTCATAGGCCCGCCAAGCGGCGCGAGTTGGAGCATCTGGATCAAGAGCGCTGAGTCCCATGAGAAGACTGGAAGTCTGGTAAAATTTTTCCAGTTCAATCAAGACTCGATTATCCGCTGTCTCAGCCTTGGCTAGAAAACCAAGAATAGAGTTTAATTGCTCCTGAAAGCGGACGTCGTCAGCGCTTGCCTGTTTGCATGCTTGATAGGCTTTGTTTAAGTCAGTAATCAAAGCCTGAGCTCTTTTGATAGGGTCTGTATCTGTCATGGGAATTCCTCCTTTAATCTGGGTGCCAGTCTTACTTCTGGCAACTGTGTTTTGATACTGTTAGTTTATCATTTTTAATTCTTTTTTTTATTCAAATCTTTAATTGTCATTGAAATGTCTTGAATTGCGCTGAGTGAATTTTATGATAAAATAGTTGTAAGCTCATCATGATGTTGTAGAAAAATAATCCTTTTAGGAGCTTTCAAAGACTGTTTAGGATTGGGTGGGCTTGGGCTAGAACTTTTCTGTTATTCTTTTCTTAGGAGGAGAATCCAATGAAACATATGATTATTCAGACGCAGAAAACAGTCTATAAAGTAAACGTCGACGATATCTACTATATCCAAACACATCCAACTAAAGCCCATACCGTACAGATTGTTACAGAAGAAGCTAGTTTTAATATGCTTCAAAATTTAAGTAATCTTGAGAACCAATATGGGGAAACCTTGATGAGATGTCATCGAAATTGTTTGGTTAATCTTGATAAATTAAAATCGATTGATTTTCAAAAAAGAATCCTTTTTCTCGGAGAAGAAGGTCAATACGCTGTCAAGTATGCCAGACGTCGCTATAGAGAAATTCGTCAAAAATGGTTGAAAGAGGGAGAGTAAGAAGATGAGAATATTTGTTTTAGAAGATGATTTTTCCCAACAGACTAGAATTGAAACGACGATTGAGAAACTTTTGAAAGCACATCATATCATTCCTAGCTCTTTTGAGGTATTTGGCAAGCCGGACCAACTGCTGACAGAGGTGCATGAGAAGGGGGGCCCATCAGCTATTCTTTTTGGACATTGAGATTCGAAATGAGGAGATGAAGGGGCTGGAAGTGGCTAGAAAGATTCGGGATCGGGACCCTTATGCCCTAATCGTCTTTGTGACGACTCACTCGGAGTTTATGCCTCTGTCCTTTCGCTACCAAGTGTCAGCTTTGGACTACATTGATAAGGCCCTTTCGGCAGAGGAGTTTGAATCTCGTATCGAGACAGCCCTCCTCTATGCCAATAGTCAAGATAGTAAAAGTCTGGCGGAAGATTGCTTTTACTTTAAATCAAAATTTGCCCAATTCCAATATCCTTTTAAAGAGGTTTACTATCTCGAAATGTCTCCCAGAGCCCATCGTGTTATTCTCTATACCAAGACAGACAGGCTGGAATTTACAGCGAGTTTAGAGGAGGTTTTCAAGCAGGAACCCCGTCTCTTGCAGTGCCATCGCTCTTTTCTCATCAATCCTGCAAATGTGGTGCATTTGGATAAGAAAGAAAAACTCCTTTTCTTTCCCAATGGTGGAAGTTGTCTAATCGCGCGTTATAAGGTCAGGGAAGTGTCTGAGGCTATTAATAACTTACACTGAACTAGGAGAGTTTATGAATATTGTTTGGATATTATTGCATACACTTATTACTAATGGGCTAGAAATTGTCATTTTCTTTAAGGTGGATGGAATTAATCTTACTTTCGAGAGGATTTTTAAGGCCTTTCTTTTGAAGATACTGTTGGTCTTTGTTTTTGTAATGATTAGCTATATAGTAGGAAATGTTTACCTATCTTATTTTATGGAACCCTTGTACGGCATAGGCTTGTCTTTCTTATTGTTAAGAGGGCTTCCTAAAAAACTCCTTTTCTTTTATGGTCTCTTTCCAATGATATTGGTGAATCTCTTTTATAGAGGAGTCTCCTATTTTGTGCTTCCATTTTTGGGACAAGGGCAAGTATATGATGGCTACTCATTCACTGGGTTATGTATAATAATTTTCAATTTCTTCATTTCTCTAGCCTTTTTGAAATGGTTGGACTATGATTTTACTAGTTTGAGAAGGGAGATTCTAGATACAGGTTTTCAAAAGTCCCTGACTAAGATTAACTGGATAATGGGGGCTTACTATTTGGTGATACAAAGTCTGTCTTACTTTGAATATGAGCAAGGTATTCAATCAACGACTGTTCGCCATCTCATCCTAGTGTTCTACCTCCTATTTTTTATGGGGGTTATCAAGAAATTGGATACCTATTTGAAGAACAAACTCCATGAGAGACTGAACCAAGAGCAGACCTTGCGCTATAGAGATATGGAACGCCATAGTCGGCATATAGAGGAACTTTACAAGGAAGTAAGGAGTTTTCGCCATGACTACACCAACCTCTTGACCAGTTTACGTCTGGGTATTGAAGAGGAGGATATGGAGCAGATAAAAGAGGTTTACGACTCTGTTTTAAAGGATTCCAGTCAGAAATTGCAGGACAATAAATATGACCTGGGCAGATTGGTGAATATTCGTGACCGTGCCCTCAAAAGTCTTCTAGCAGGGAAATTTCTAAAAGCTAGAGATAAGAAGATTATCTTTAATGTCGAAGTTCCTGAGGAGATTCAGGTCGAGGGGATGAGCCTGCTTGATTTTCTAACCATCGTGTCTATCCTTTGTGACAATGCTATTGAAGCGAGTGCAGAGGCTAGTCAACCTCATGTTTCAATTGCCTTTTTAAAAAATGGAGCACAGGAGACCTTTATCATTGAAAATTCTATCAAAGAAGAGGGCATCGATATTTCTGAAATCTTCTCCTTTGGAGTTAGTTCTAAAGGGGAGGAGAGAGGTGTCGGTCTCTATACCGTTATGAAGATTGTGGAAAGTTATCCCAATGCCAGTTTAAATACTACCTGTCAAGATCAAGTCTTTCGTCAGGTGCTTACTATGATACATACAGAATGATGAAAATAAGACCGAGAATTCTTGTTTCTCGGTCTTATTTTTTATAGTTGTATTGGTTGATTAAATCCTTTTGTATTGTTTTGTTCAATTACATTAAATCTATGTAATAAATCTTTCCACCATCCTCCGCCTGTAATTTGGTTGAGTTCAGTAGTTGTTAGTTCTTGGAATGAAGTTAGGTTTTGATTCTTATCCATGTTACAATTCTCCTTTTTGATAAGATAATAAATAGTTATAGAGTGTTATCTGAAAATTAATCAGAATGGGTTAGAATTTTATCTTTGAAATAATCAAAATATGTTTTCTTTGCGGTTACACTAGTGACGCGACCTTGTAAGCCATATTGGATGAGTTTACTATCCTCATTAGATAGTTTTGCAAGAGCGGTTAATTTAAAGAGATTGCCTTGCTCTGTTCTGGTAGGAGTTTGATCAATTGTCTGAAGTTGGGCGATGATGGTAATGCAGTGATTTCCAATCTTCTCCAGTTTTAATCTTACAGTTTGTCCTTTATCTAGTAGAGGTAGATAGTCAGAAGCTACGTAGTAAGTGATTAGTACTTCTCTTGTATCTGTGATGATAGGGAATATTTGAGCAATTTCTGTACCAGTTGGAATTCTATTTTTACCTTCAAATTCACTGCTTAGGTGAATGATACCTTTACTTGGTGCTGTTAAGGTATTGTTTTCTAAGCGCTGTGTCGCTTGATCTAGTTGTACTTTTAATTCTGTTAATTGATTCTCCACGGTTAGTTGTTGCTGTGAGGCTGTCTGTAAAAATTGAGTGCGGAGTACTTCAATTTTGGTTGCTAAACTATTATCATAAGTTGCTACACTTCCGATACCAGCTTGCTGAATTTTGAGGCTTGCGATAGATGATTCCAGACCTGCAATACTTTGATTAATTTGAGATAAAAATGGCTCCTCTGCAGTTCCTTGTGTTTGTCCTTGAGCGGCTACAAGATAACGATTTAAAATTGACTGGTGCGGATTGCCAGTTGGTAAGCGAGCCCTTTTATTTATGATAGCATCTCTCAGCTCCTGGTATTCTCCAATTTGTTGTTGAACTTTTGTAATTTCTTGTTCGATGGCTGATGAACTGCTATTGGCAAGATTAGCTTGATTTGAAACCTCGGTGTTAGTCTTTGAGATACCTAGCTCAATATCATGGGATTGTTTAGTAAAATTCCTAAAGGTATTATGGTAGCCAAATTCATCCTCGCCAGAAAAAAGATCAGTCGCTTTTTCTAAGCTTTGTTTCAAAATTCCAAGTCCTTCTTTTTGCTTCTCAAGTCTTTGTAATTGAGTTGCTAAGGCAGTTTTCTGACTTTCTTCCATTGTTTCAGAGTATTTGATGAGTAAGTCACCTTTCTCAACTACTTGATTTGCCACTAAATGATTAGCAAGGATAGGATTATCACTGGTCGACTGAATAGATGCAATGGCACTTGTAGGGGCGATTTCTCCTTGGGAAGTAACAGTAATTTCTTTTGTGGCAACAAGGGAGAAAATCAAGATGAAAGTAAACAGTAATGAAAGAGGTATAATTAACACTGTCGCATAGTTATGGTAACGTCTCTGATAAAACTCGACGCTTCTAAAAAGATTAGGATTCATAACATTCTCCTTATTTATTGAATAGATGATGGTAGAAGCCTTGCGCCTGCATTAACTCTTGGTGACTACCAACTTCAATGATTTTCCCCTGGTCAAGAACAATGACACGGTTAGTTCGTTCGGCTATACTGAGACGATGGGCTACAAAGAGAATGGTTTTATCAGTTAGGGATATAAGATTATCTATAACCTTTTTCTCAGTCAAGACATCAAGACCGCTAGTAGCTTCATCTAGTATTAAAACAGGAGCTTTAGTTAAAAGAGCACGAGCGAGAGCGATTCGTTGCTTTTGTCCTCCTGATAGACCAGCTCCATCAGAGAGCTGAGTTTGATAGTCCATAGGCATTCTTTCAATGTCTTGACGAATTTCAGCTAATTCACAAGCTTTTAGAATATCTTCTTGGCTAATCATATGATTACCGCCCAAGGTTAAGTTTTCCAAAATAGAGCCATTAAAGATATAGGCTTGTTGTGGTAGGTAATTAATATGACGGCGCAAGACTTTTTTATCAATGTTTTTAATATCCTGATGATTGATGGAAATATGCCCTTTGTAGGGTTCAAAGAAATTGACAATCATTTTGGCTAAAGTTGTTTTACCAGAACCACTAACTCCAACTAGGCTAACCTTATCTCCTTGTTTAATCGTGAGATTAATATCTGTTAAGGTATCTCGTCCAAAACCATACTTATAAGAAAGGTCATCAAATTCAATATCGCCCATCAAAAAATGTGAATGAACAGGGTTTTCTTGAACTTGAAATTCAGATTCGACTAGATAGACTTCGTTCAAACGGTTATTAGCGACCTTCGCAGATTGGAGTTTGGTTTGGAGGTTGATAATATTTTCCATAGGAGTTGTAAAGTAAGAAAAAAGTGTGTTAAAGGTAATTAGCTGACCGATAGAAATTTTACTCGACATGACTAATTGAGCGCCAAACCATAGGATAAGGATATTCAGAACTAATTTTGTTCCCTGCTTTAAACTCGTTTGTAAAATAGAATATTTACTGAGCTTAAAGGATTTTTCCAAATAATCTACAAATTCGCTGTCTATATTTTGATAGCGATTTTCTTCACTCGTTAGCGACTTTATAGTTTCAATCCCGTTGATATCTTCGATAATGGCAGAGCTAACCATAGAATTACTTTGCATGACATCATGGTTCATTTTTTCAAAAGGTTTCATAAAAGAAAAGATGATGAACATGTATATAGGAATGGAAAGAAGAGAAAGGAGGAAGAGATTAGGATTTTGTGCCAGTAAGACGCCCCCTACAAGAATCAGAATAGAAACATCCAGAAAAAGAGAAAGAATGGTAGAAGCCAAGGCATCTATAATAGAGTTAGCATCTGTGAACCGTGAAATGATTTCTCCTGTACGACGTGTCGCAAAGAAAGACATGGGAAGTTCAAAAATATGGCGAATATAGGATAAAATCACATCAATGCTTAATCTCTGGCTCAGAACGGTTAGGAGATAATCTCTGGAGAAGCTCATGACTTGTTGGAGGATATAGGTGATAACCAGACCAACTGAGATGATTCCTAAAGTTGATTTCATCTGATTTGGGATGTATTCATCTAAGATTCCTTGGAGATAATAAGAACCACCTATATTGATAATAGTGACCAATAAGCTTGAGAGAACAATGTAAGCAATGAGAGATTTTTGTTTGAAAATCAGAGGAAGGAAGCTTAGTAGACCATTCTTTTTATCTTTATGGGGTTGATAGCTGGGTTTGGGAGCTAGAAAAATAGCTACTCCAGTCCATTCAGAGAAAAAGCGTTCTTTTGACATTTTAGTGATTTTTACAGAAGGGTCAGGATCACCAATAATCAGATAGTCTTTCTTTGTTTGATAGACAACATAGTAATGTTGGAGTTTTCCTTCTTTGTTAACGTGAACGATAAATGGATAGGGGACATCACTCATGTCAAAGAGAGTTTTATCTGCTTGAACAGGCCTTGTTTCAAAGCCCATTTCATCAGCGGCTTTTACAATGCCAAGAGCAGTCGTCCCTTCTTTATTGGTCTTTGCAAGTTCTCTCAAGTGAGCTAGAGAAAAATCTGAACCATAGAATTTAGCAATCGAGGCTAAGGCAGCGACACCACAGTCTCTCGCATCTATTTGAGGAACAAATGTACGTTTATAAGAAGTCATTGGCAATTCCTTTCATATAGTGGATAGGTATATTATGCCATAAAACTAAGTTCATATTTTATGAAATCTTGAATAGTCATTAAAACTTCCTGAATGGTAAAAAAGTGATTAGAAATTATTTTTTTTAAACATTTAGAGGTGGCTTGAAATAAAAAAGCTAATTCAAGACGTTTCGATGACAATTCAAGATTTGGATGAAAAAAATTAAAAAATAATGATATACTAAACTTGTCAAAGTTGCAACGGGACAAAAATTAAAAATAAAAAAGGAGTATTTGTCATGGATACAAAAATGATGTCACAATTTTCTGTTATGGATAATGAAGAACTCGAAATAGTTAGTGGAGGAAGAGGCAATTTAGGATCTGCAATCGGTGGTTGTATTGGAGCAGTACTATTAGCTGCTGCGACTGGTCCGATAACTGGGGGAGCAGCAACACTTATTTGTGTAGGTTCAGGAATTATGTCCTCTTTGTAAGATTATGATTCTTAAATATAGTATTATTATCGCTATTAATTTACTGTCTTATTTACTTACTTACAAAATATCAAAGTTATCTAAGAATGATGAGAATAAGATAGTTAGCAAAATTTTAATTATATTATCAATCGTTTATGTAATCGTTGATGCTTTACTTAGTTGATGGATTGGTAGGAATAAAAAACTTAACTATAAACTATTATTTACTAATATTTTTTGCTTTCTGCAAGTTAATAAATAGTATAGTAAAACTTTTTATTGCAAGGAGAATAACGAAATTAAGATATTTTAGATACTCAAGATTATTGAAATCTTAGACTAAAAAATAGGTACTGCTACCTTTAAGAAGATAGTAGACGTATATACTTTTTTAAGAAAATCAAAAAGATACTATAAAAAATCTATTTGTTTATTGAATTTAAGACTTTGGTAACAAATTGAAAATAAAAAGGAGGTATTCATCATGAATACAAAAATGATGTCACAGTTAGAGGTTATGGATACTGAAATGCTTGCGAAAGTTGAAGGGGGGTATAGCTCCACTGATTGTCAAAATGCACTGATTACAGGAGTCACTACGGGAATTATAACTGGTGGAACTGGAGCAGGTTTGGCCACTTTAGGAGTAGCTGGACTTGCTGGTGCATTTGTTGGAGCACACATTGGTGCAATTGGGGGTGGATTAACATGCTTAGGAGGTATGGTTGGTGATAAATTGGGACTAAGTTGGTAAGACTTATAGTAAAATTATGAGGATTCTATTCTGATTTATTTTAGTTTTTTAAAAAAGGAGTATTTGTCATGGATACAAAAATGATGTCACAATTTTCTGTTATGGATACTGAAATGCTTGCTTGCGTTGAAGGTGGCGGATGCAATTGGGGAGATTTTGCCAAAGCAGGTGTTGGAGGAGCAGCAGCAAGAGGTCTTCAACTAGGCATTAAAACAGGAACATGGCAAGGTGCAGCAACTGGTGCTGCGGGTGGAGCTATACTTGGAGGTGTAGCCTATGCAGCAACATGTTGGTGGTAATTATGGATTTTAAAAGTTTTATTATTGGTTTAGTAGTTGGTATATTTGGTCCTTATATGGATAATTTAATTAGAAAAATATGTTCAAAATTTCCCAAAAAGGATACAGATAGTACCCCCTAAAAAATAAATTTCTCCCCTGTATTTGCTAGCTTAATTTACAGGGGAGTTTCTTTAATTTTGTTTCGCCTGTCAAAATGATATGTGATAGCAGGATGAAAAGTCTACAAACAAGTTGGTATCAATACAATATAAAGAGGAAAGTATGTTTTTCATGCTTGCTTTTTTTAATTTTTACAATTCAAGAGGTTTTGATGACCATTTATGATTTGAGTGATCCAAGGTCAAAATAAGTGCTATACTAGCAGTGTAAATGTTCTTGCTCAACTAAGATAAAGCACACATTTAGGAGGAAATCTTATGAAGAAAAAAATACTGATTATTTTCGTTCTGTATCTAATCATGTCCATCTTTCTATATCCGCTTAGGGAGAGTGCTTGGTATCAGCTATTTTATACCATAGCCTATGTGATTGCAGTTATGATCTATTTTGCTATCAATAAAAAGAAAGTCTAGTGGTAAAATGTCAAGCGACCCCCCGCTCAAAGTTTGAAAACTATTT
>ERZ1023220.20-NODE-20-length-51172-cov-256.250210_pt1 | contig 51172 bp, 37 predicted proteins | sample MGYA00380449_ERZ1023220 | MGnify/ENA primary metagenome ERZ1023220 (study PRJEB33173, sample SAMEA4830396) | metagenome | study: EMG produced TPA metagenomics assembly of the PRJEB25223 data set... | reverse complement strand
ACGAAGTCAGCTCAAAACACCGTTTTGAGGTTGCAGATAGAACTGACGAAGTCAGTAACATATACCTACGACAAGGTGAAGCTGACCTGGTTTGAAGAGATTTTCGAAGAGTATCATTTCATCTCACTCTAAATCTTACCAACATAAAACGCATAGTATCAAAGTTTTCATCACCTGATATGATACGTTTTTCTGATTTTAAAGATTTTTCCCAACCTCAACATGCCTAGGACAAGAGGAAGGTGACCTCGTTTAAACATATTTTTGAAAAGTATGAGCTAGACATTTTATGATAAAACAAATCCTTTGCCAGTACAACTAAAGGTGGTGAACACTTGCTAAACTCAGTTCTAGCGCCTTATTAAAAGCTTCCGAGCCCCAGTCACGACTGTCGTACTGGTCCAAGTCCGCTAGAGAATCTGCTGTGAACAACAATTCACCCCAGAGAACCCCACGCAATTGAGCTACTGCCGCAAGAGCAGAACACTCCATCTCCACAACAGCACAGTCTTCTTCCTTGCGATAAGCCACCTTTTCAGCCGTTTCTCGGTAAAAACCATCTGTGGACCAGGTCATGACTTCTTCATAAGGAATCCCTCTATCATCCAAAACTCGCTCAATGGCAGCAATAGCCTCTGGCTGCATTTCCATATAACGAGAAGGTGCCACATAGTGGTAACTGGCTCCTTCATCTCGCAGAGCCCGAACAGGGACTAGAAAGGCATTTTCCTCTATATCAGCTAGGACACCACAGGTCCCAGTAGAGATAATCTGCTCCACACCATAGCCAATCAACCAATCCATAAACTGGGCTGCTGGAGCTGAACCGACAGGAGCCTGAACCAGACAAATCTCCTCGTCCTTGTAGTTCACGACATAAACTGGATAGGTCTTGGTGGCAGAAACAAATTCGCCAACACAGTTCGCCCCTACTTCCCTCGCATAGCGGTCAATCTCCTCACCTAAAAAAGCATAGACACACTTCTTTGGCAACTGCAAATCCAACCCCTCGTGATTGGGCATGATAACCGCCTGAGGATTATCATCAAACTCTAAAATGGGAATCGCATGTTTCTGAATCATAGCCCACCTCCTCTAACTTTGTACTATTGTATCAAAATCTGACCGAGTGTCAAGGAGGAAGCTGATGAACTGAGGAGAAAAACATCCCACTTACGAGATGCTTTGAACTTGCTTAATGAAACAGACTTGCTAAGAGATAGAGTAGGTAAATGTGAACTGGGTAAAAAATGATGAAACCTACAAAAAAGAAACAACCCCAGCTGTTCCTTTTTACTTCTATTTAACAGGTATTTCCTTAATCACGCGCGCAGGATTGCCAGCTAGGACAACGTTGTCGCCAAAAGATTTGGTAATTACTGCCCCTGCTCCTGCAACGACATTATTTCCCAGTGTCACTCCAGGAAAGACAATGACGCCACCACCAGTCCAGAAATTATCTCCGATTGTGATGGGCTTTCCGTACTCGTTACCTGAATTGCGTTCCTGTGGATCTAGTGGATGGAGGGGTGTCAAAAACTGACAATTAGGACCAATCATAGCATTGTCCCCGATACGAATGGGACAGATATCCAGCATGGTCAAGTTCCAATTAGAATAAAAATTTTCCCCTAGATGGATGTTGACACCGTAGTCCACCATCAAGCGAGTGTTGATGTAAAGATTTTTCCCGGTTGAGGCAAACCAAGTCTTGATGATTTCGGCTCCCTTCAAGGGGTTCTCTTCCTTGTTAAAGGCGGCCTGTTTTTGGCGAGAAGCCTGAGCTAAGGCTCTCAGTTCTGGGTCTGATGGACGGTAAAACTCTCCTGCTATCATTTTCTGGTATTCGCTAGTCATATTATTCTTCTCCTTATTCCCTACTATCATATCAAATTTTCCACGTATCTGACTAGAATAAGGAGCACTTTCTACAATTGATGCTCTACCTTCATCACATACCATCTATCTAGCTAAACGAATACGGGTCACGATGCCATCTGAGTCTGTGATTTCCAATTGGCTCGATGTCATCCATTTGATTGGTGCGTCAACTTCTTGTGCTCGTTGGGCAATCGTTAACAGTTCTTCTTTATGTGCGACTTCGATGACATAGTAGGCTAAACCTGGTAGGACTTGTTTACGCGGATCCAGACCTTTTCCTCCCCATTCGTTGACTGCTAAATGATGATGGTAGTCCCCAGCTGCGATCCAACTAGCACTAGGCACACTGAATTTATCCTCGAGCCCTAACACCGTTTGATAAAACTGTCTGGACTTTCGACTATCCTTGACAGAAAGATGAATATGCCCCATTCTCGTACCCTCTGCTAGGATAAAAGGCTCTACTCTTTCCCCCAACTCATAGATATCCTGAGCCGCAAGGACTTCAGTCACCCCGATAATACGTCCATCTTCTCGAATATCCCATGTGGAAACTGGCTTATCTCGATAGAGTTCAATGCCATTTCCCTCCAAGTCCTCTAAGTAAAGGGCCTCACTGTAACCGTGATCTGCACCGCCAACAAGAGGAATCTGTAAATCCGTCAGGTGCTTCAAGACATCCGCCAAAGCCTTTCGTGTCGGCAAAAGAATAGCCAGATGGTAAAGACCATAATGTTCCCTTACTTCTCCACCCTCTTGTGCTTGAATCAAGTGTACCAAGGCTTTTCCTCCAAGTCCCAGAACGACCTCTGTATCCGTTTGAGATAGGATTTCTAAACCAATAATCTGCTGATAAAAAACTGTTTGACTGACCAAATCCTTCACATTTAAAACTGCCTCTGCTAAATAAATGTGGCTCTGGTATTCATATGTCATAAATATTTCCTCTTTTATTGTAACTTTAATCATTACAACTATTATATAACTTCCCTCAAGAAAGTCAAGCCAGACAACTTGAAGCATCCCACTCAGCAAAAAACAATCCCAGAAAAAATCTTCTAGGATTGTTTTGTATTTATTTTACTAGACTAGCAAAGTTATTTCTCAAATCAACATTTTCTGTGGGATTGAAATCCACCTTGTCACCATTGGTCGTTGATGAGTTGAAGATGATTCCTGCAATCTGCATTCAATCAAATCTCTACATCGATCCATAAGAAAAAGGAGTCGATTTGTCATCTGACTCCTCATCCTTACAAGAAACACTACTCAACAATGAAACTCTACAATCTTATTTATATATAGAATTTCTAAAGTCATCTGTAGTGCGAAGATATGCATTATAGATTTTTTGTTTTAATAAATGCACCCAACTTGCTGGGGTATGACTCGTTGCACGATCTATATTAGTAATATCTTTCGCAGCCGCTTCATTAATTAATTGTTGCATTTGTGCAGCCGTTGTTATAGTTACTTCTTTTGTACTATTAGGATTACCTAATTCGTATTGAATTGTTATTGGTTTCAGATTATCTTGTTTATCTATACGTTGTTTAAACATTGCTTTTTTGAAATCAGCCCATGATGAGTACTCACCATTGAATACTTTCTTAAATACTAAATCATCTGTCACTAAAGCAACATCTCTTCCATGCCATGATGAGAATGTTTTGCTTCCGCTGGCAAATGCTTCTGCTCCGTACTGATTAGAAACATAAGGTAGGAATCCTTTGTGATAACCTTTTTCCGCAAGTAATTCATAAGCTATTTTTCTAAACATAATATCTCCAGGAGCACCTTTCGAATTGCTTAGCGCTGCGTATACAGGAGAGAACATACTTATAGTATAGTAGCCATTTCGTTTATATTCTCTATTATCATCATAGCTACGTCTATTTATGATGTCGTTGTCGATTAATGAGTTTAACGATGTTAAGTTAGCTACTTCTTCATCTGTTAATGGACGGACTTTATTTCCTGCATGTGTATCTTTATTATGTCTAGTATCACGAACGTAATAATTTTCTATTTTTCTAAACCATTTTTTCTTAACATCATTATTTTGAGCTAATATCGCTTTTGCTTCCATCGCATCAAGTGTATACATTACATCATATGATCCATGCATATAACTTTGAAGCGCCTCATCCGAATCGAAACGTTCCACCGGATTATATGTATGCAATCTATTCAAATCATCTTTTTCTGCTTTATATAACGTATTTAAAGCTAAAATATGAGAATTTACACTATCTACAGATTGCAGTAAACCAAGTGCGTATAACTCCGCTCCCAATCCTTCACGTCTACCATTTCCTTCAAAGTAGATTGCAGAATCAGAATTATGAACCATTTCATGAGTATAAACCGACGTTCCATAAGCATCTAATAATCTATCTAACACAAAGTGCGTTAAACTTCCATTCGCATACGCTCCTGCACTACTATTATACTCATACCATTTCCCAACAGGTCCGAAGAATTCTTTAATAGAGCCGATGTTTTTATCCGTTAACCTTGCCCAATAAGTTCTTCCTGTCTCATCTTTTACATTGAATCCATCATAAACTATCACAGAACGGAAAAGTTTTTCTTTTGAAGCACTGTCAAGAAGATTGTACCAAATATCATAATGGTCTCTATGCCTTTTCGCTGCTATATCAACTCTATTTCTTACATAAGTTCGTAAAGCATCTCCTGAAAGAATAACTCCATCCACACTATCACGATATCTTTCATACGAACCGAATGCAAGTGTAGACATATTCGATGAAATATACACAGATTCTTCAGGTAAAGTTAGTAGTGGTAATAACATACTCTTATGCCCCCAACTTGGTGCTGATATTCTATCGTAAACTCCTAATGAATATTTTCTATCGGCTGTTGGTGATTCTTGTTTTTCTCGTACTTCTGCAATATCAGACTTCATTTCGACTATATATGCCTTTGTATTTTCTTTAAACCACTCGTTATTTGTTTTGTTTGGTAAAAACAGTTTTCTATACGCTTCTACGAAGTCAAAGACTGAATCTTCTCCTTTTACCGATGCAAGTTTATTCGCATATAAACCTACAGTATTTGAAGCTCTCAGGTTATCTAGTCCACTATTTCCTAATGCGATAATAGTATCCAACGTTGAAGTCTCATTATTTCCGTTAAAGTCAAACTTGTACGTAGATAAATCTTTTGTATTCATTTTACCATAATTAATATCGTACCAACGGTTCATATAAGTAAGACCTAGCATAAATGCTTCTTTGTTATTTTTGATTTTCTCACTTACGTATTCAACTACACCGTCTCCTGTAGTATTGATTGATTTATCCATCGCTAATACTTTTCTTAGGTGTTCTGCTATATTAGCTTTAACTTCTTCAAATTTTCTATCTAAGTATAGGTTATCTAAGGCTGCATCATTCGCTGCTCCTAGTACTTTTTTAGTAGCTTCTGAGTTAAGTGTTACATTTTGCAAGTCGCTTAGTACGTTATTCGTTATCGCTGTATAGTCTGAAACAAATGCTTCTGGTGTGAATATATATTCTTTTCCTGTAACATTGTATTCGATTACTTGACTGTTTATGAAGTTTTCTTTAAATATTACATCTAGGTATTCTACTGTATTATCTTTGAAATGTAACATAACTTTATTTATTGAATTTTTCTTATTATTAATATCCGTTACTACTTCATCATCTTTCATCGGCACAACGTCTAACAATTCTGTAGTGTAAAGTTTATCTGTTGTCGCTACTTTGTTACCATAGTGAACTACTAGGTCTTTATTGTAGAATGGCATCAGTTTTTCTATGTTGCTATAAGCTACTTTTCTTTCAGCTTCTGCTTTATTTAGTCTTGTATAATCAACTTCTCTTAGATTACGTTTTAAATCTTGCCCAGTATCATCAAGAGTTACTGTGATTCCATAATCAGCAACTTTCGCGTCTATTTGGTCTTTTGATAATTTTGTAGCGAATCTGTCTGCTTTTCTATTATCAACTGATGTACTTGCATTTTTCACATCTGCTGCGTATTGATCACCGGTGATAACATAACCATCTCCAACATCTACGTTACTCACAACATTATTTACTCGACCGTTTTGCCACGTAGATCCTACTATTCCTCCGACTCTAGAATATCCTTGACCATTTCGTATTTCTCCAGTAGCAACCGAATTAGATATCAATGCACCATTTTCTAATCTACCTACTATCCCTCCAGCTGTTTGGTTATTATTGCGTGCATTAGTAGAGATTAAGGCATCTACCCTAACTTTATTAACTCTCGAACTATTTCCTGTTATATTACCTACTATTCCTCCAGTATCATTTTTATTACTGTCCTGGTGATTTGCGATAAGTTTCCCTGTAAACGAGCTGTTTTCTATCACTGTATTTGTTGCGCTCGCTACTAATCCCGCAACAGATTTCGCACCTGAGATTTTTCCTTCTACTGCAACATTATTAATATTCGCGCTATTCGCTGCCTTCGCCAGCGCTGCGACATTTTCTTTACTATCAGCAGAAACAGTTTTAATATCCAAATCTCTAACTGTAGCACCATTTAATGTATCAAATAATGGTTTTTTCAAATCATAAATGGCATACGATTTTGTTCCATCAGAACCGATCAAGCTCCCTGTAAATGCACCTGTGAGATAACTTGTCTGCTTATCGCCTAAGCTCACCTCATCTGCGGTCATATCTGAAGCCAATGTATAGACACCAGACAGATTGCTTTGCATGGCTGTTACCAGCTGTTTAAAGGATGTGTAAACTCCTGGTTGCTCTGCTTTAGATTTAGCTACAGTAAATGTGTAATCATCTTTGTAACCGTCTGTACCTTCTTCGACAAGTTGATCAACGGCTACCGTCACTTTATACGTTCCATCCGTATTTTCTGTAATAGATTTTACAGGTAGGTACATTTCTTTGAAGCGATCTGATTTCACTTTTACAAAGTATTTAGCCGTATCAGTCGGCGCTTCACTTAGACTTAAATATCTACGATAACGATCATTTTCTTTACCGTATAATTCTACTGAATCAATATCTTTAATCTCTATTTTCTTATACTCTAATTGGAAATCTTGAGTTGATGTTTCAGTATTTTCCTCATTATTTTCACCCAAATTATAAGTTAGGTGTGTTTTAACTGTATACGGTGTGTAGTAATCTAAACCTGATATTACTTGCTCTTTGGCAGGATTTTCTATATCCACCTCTTTAACTAGCTTGTCTCCATGGAAAACTTGCGTTTTTGCAGAAACATATGCTGAGGTAGTGTCTATTAAGTTATAACTTACAGTTATAGATTTTTTGTTCTCAACTTTTGTTAAGTTTGTAATTTCTACTGTAGGTTTAACTTTCACAAGTGTTCCTACTTTAACGACTTCGTTGACCGGAGCTACTTCAGTTCGTGACACTTCTTTAGTTTCTACGACATTACCATTTACGATGTAGTCTTCATATTGAATTGTACGTGTCCCTGCTTGCCCTTGTCGTTCAATCTTACGACGATTTTTCAGAAGTGTTGGATCCTGAATTTCTTCTGTTGTATAAGGAATATTCTGGATTTCCGTTCTATTTCGTGTAGTGACCTCTAAAGCCGGAAGTTCTTCTTCTACTGCCGCTTCGCCCTCATGTTCGGGTTCTTGTGTGCCTTTTGTCGCTACAGGATCAGTGTACTCTGAAAGTCCATCATCCCCTGATGCTTCACCTTGTAAACTAACCTTCCCCTGTCCTTGGCTCCATTCTGAATCAGCTGAATGAACTACATCTGATATTTTTGTAGAGTCTGGTTGACTATCACTTCGAGCAGAGTATTTCCCATCGACTGTCCTTGAAATCCCTGCATTATCCTGTTTCTTAGTCTTGATATAACCCAAGTAATAAGTATCATCTGATTCTTCAGCCAGTTGTAAAAGGGCCTCTACCAGCAAGGATTTTTCCTCGTCTGTCAATTCACCCTCGGTCATATACTTATAATGAATTGGATTTTCCATATTATCGGCTGATACCGATTGAATCCCTTGACTCATCAAAAAGAAACTAGCTACAGTAACTGATACCAATCCCACTGACAACTTTCTCATCGAGAAACTCTGGCGTTTCTCACCAATACTTTTTCGGCTCATATTAACCTCGCTTTTTCTACATTCTTTATACCAATCTATATTTTGTAGAATAAAAGTATAAACACAAAAAAATAGTATAGTATGGAATTTTCTGAGTACTTTTCAATAATTATACTCATCTGCTTTCAAAAAGCATTCTAGTCCATCTCCGATTAACGATGGACTTTATCACCTCCTTCTCCAGTCCTTGTATGACATCTTGGAGTTGATTCATGACATCTTCCAAAGTTCGAAAGGCTTTATTCTTAAATCCACGTTTACGAATCTCTTTCCACACTTGTTCAATGGGGTTCATCTCTGGTGTGTATGGAGGAATAAAGGTAAAGCCAATATTACTAGGATGTTCTGGATGTGGCGTAATATTTCGCCAACCATGGCGCTTCAACAGTTGATAGAAGGCATCACGTGTGTAGGAACGACCTAACTCCTTTTTATAAGCCTGAAATAAGGCATCAATTGTAACAAATTCTCCTGCCTCTGTAGCCTTCAAATGGCGGGCAAGAAAGGCTTTCTCTTCCTCAACTGTCATATATGCATGGTTACGACCACCACGTGTTTCTTGAAGGAGAGAGTCGAGTCCGAACTCCTCATATTTTTTTACATTTCGCCAAATCATTGTTTGATTACAGTCTAAAAGTTCTATAATCTCTTTATAAGATTTGCCCATCAGACGAAATAGAACGATTTGAAGGCGTTTATGATATTTAGCTGTACGAGAGTCTTTTAAAAGTGTTTTGATGGTTTGGATTTCTTCTTTAGTTGATTTCATATTACTATTATATAATGCTTTTTGATTTTAGTCTAGTATTACTTATCATTATACAATAAATCGATAGAAATTTCTATTGAAATATACTTAAAAATATACTGCAATTTTTTATAGAAGAATACAATGAACTGCAACAATAGAAAACGGAAACAAAATCTAGACAAATAAGTGAGGAGTTTCAAACTAATTACAGTATTTTTTAATTAGATTACCGATTATGCTTTTAATATACTATAAAATATTAGCTCATAATAGAAAAGTCTGAGATTGAAGCGACAAAGAATCCAATCTTTATAAACCAAAAGAGGTCAATGTCTGCCATCAACCTCTTTCTTATATTTCATTCTTTTTGCTAAGTAAGATGAATACTTTACCTATGACTTGCTCTTTTCAGCCTAGCTTACCCATTCACCATTAGCATTTACACGGTAACCATCTGGTGTTGTTGTGCTAACAGCCAAAGCGCCTGAACCATTTGCATAGTACCAGTGTTGACCTACTTTAAACCAACCCGTCTTCATGATCCCTTCTTCATCAAGGTAATACCATGTACCATTTTCCTTGTACCAGCCTGTTTTCATAGCTACTGAGCCATCACAGTAGAACCATCTGCTACCATCTGTTCCCCAGCCTGTAAACATAGCGCCTGAGTTACTTAGATAATACACCGATCCATCAACTTCTACAAATCCAGTCTGCATAACACCTAGGTCATTCAAGTAGTACCATTTACCACCTGTTTTCAACCAGCCTGTCTTCACATCACCAGACTCATAAAAATACCACTTGCCATTAGACTGCACCCAGCCAGACTGATCAGACGTAGATTTTCTGAAATCTTTCAACGGTGTTTCTACAACCATTGCTTTACTTTTAACTGTTGAAAGGTTTGAGGCAGTCACTTCTGTGTACTGAACAGCAGAACCATATCCACCAGCCAATTCCTCTGAAGAAGTCGTAGTTCCTAGAGCCAAAGCAACGGTTGCTGCCTTCTGAGGACTAGCTGCATTTTTAAAAGCAGCAAGACCCACATAGGTAAATTTAGGGTTAATCAAGTTCTCATAATAAAATGAAAATTCTTTTGATGTTTTATCTTTCTTTTTCGCCACATAGTTCGCCTTTTCAGCATGCCAATTCTCAATGGCTTTTAGAAATCCATCAGGATTCAAATCTAGGACTTCTCCACTTAGGCTATTACCAGATGGAAATGCAGTCCAGTTGTTTTTACTGGAAAGACGTTCAGCCTTCAACGTAACGGATACCTCAGCAGCGCGTACAAAAGCCGTTTTCTCATGGTCAACTGACCATTTGACAGGAACATACTTATCTACCAAACCTTCGTCAGCTGCTTCTTTACGAATTTTATTAATGGCATCTAAAATAGATTGTTGATGAGGAGGCAAAAATTCTCCTTTGATTCCAACCAAAACATTGCCACTAGAAGGTTTTAGCACCTCTGAGGTCAATACATTACCATCAGTAGATTGTGTTGCAACCAGTCTGTCATTCGCAAAAACATCATTTGTCAAAACTGCTCCTGCCAAGGTCAAGGCCAAGGCGCTAGCAAATACAATTTTCTTCATTTCTTTCTTACTCCTTATTGTAGTTTGAATATTATCTTAACAGATACCTTTTCTCTCAATCAAACAAACCATAGAAAGCGAATTGACAATCTATGGTTTGCCTGATGATGTACAAATCCTCTTGTCAAGAATTCATAAACACTGTCTTATACTCAATGAAAATCAAAGAGCAAACTAGGAAGCTAGCCGCAGGCTGCTCAAAGCACTGTTTTGAGGTTGTAGATAGAACTGACGAAGTCAGTAACCATACCTACGGCAAGGCGACACTAGTATGGTTTAAAGAGATTTTCGAAGAATATTACTTTTGATATTCGTGGATGATAACACCTTGTACCACACGGTTTACGGTACCTGTAGGAGACGGTGTATCTGGTTTATTTTCTACCTTGAGTGAAGTCAATAGAGCAAAGAGTTGAGCATATACGATGTATGGGAAGACACGGTAAATATCATTCAAGACACCGCCACAACCAAGGGCCACTTCTTTGACATTTTCAAGACCAAAGGCTTGATCACTCAAAAGCACAACACGACGAGCAATCTGGTCACCAGCAACTTCACGAACCAAGTCTAAGTCGTACTTGCGAGTGTAGTCTGTCGTTGTACCAAAGACCAAGACAACTGTATCTTCGTTGATAAGTGATTTTGGACCGTGACGGAAGCCAACTGGACTTTCATACATAGTCGCAACTTGACCAGCTGTTAATTCCAAAATCTTGAGCTGAGCTTCATGAGCAAGCCCAAAGAAAGGACCAGCGCCTAGGTAGATGACACGCTTAAAGTCTAGGTCAACAAGCTCTTTGACATCTTCTGCATTGTCTAGAACTTTACGGGCAAGACTAGAAACAACTTCAAAACGTTCAGATTTCACAGCAAATTCTATAGGATTAAAGACCAAGAGAGCTGTCAACATCATAGACGTAAAGCTAGAAGTCATGGCAAATCCAGCGTCATTAGAAGCAGCTGGTTGCAAGAGCAAGAGATTACAGTCATCACCGTGAGCTTGAAGAGCCAATTTACCATCTGCTGCACAAGTAATCGTCACTTGATAAAGCTCATCCACCAAGGATTTGGCCAAATCAACAGTCGCCACACTTTCAGGCGAGTTCCCACTACGAGCAAAAGACACAAGGACAGTTGCCACATCTTTTTTCAAATAGGTTGCTGGATTGGCAACGATATCTGTTGTTGCAATGGCATTGAAATTCCATTTGCGTTCGTCATAGACTTCCTTAAAGTAAGGTAGCAAGGTATCTCCCACATAAGCAGAAGTCCCAGCACCTGTCAAGATAACCTTAATATAGTCATGTTTATCAGCGATTTCTTGTAGGAAGGCTGCAATTTCTTCACGTTTTGCTTGATAAAATTCAAAAGCTTCTCTCCATACATCAGGTTGTTGGTAGATTTCACGCGTAGTGATTTCTGCACCCAATTCGAGCAAGTCTTCTTTTGTATAATGTAGCATTGAGTTCCTCTTTTTCTATTAAATATGGGAATGGGAGTAAGCTCCATTCCCATGTATATTCTATATAAAATGCTCTAACGATTTTCACGTTGTCACATGAATTGAATCGAGTTCCAACTAAAATCTGTAGGAAACTAGCCGCAGGCTGCTCAAAGCACTGCTTTGAGGTTGCAGATAGAACTGACGAAGTCAGCTCAAAACACTGTTTTGAGGTTGCAGATAGAACTGACGAAGTCAGCTCAAAACACCGTTTTGAGGTTGCAGATAGAACTGACGAAGTCAGTAACATATACCTACGGCAAGGCGACGTTGACGTAGTTTGAAGAGATTTTCGAAGAGTATTATTCATCTTCATCATCATCAAAGTCCGCTAACAGGTCATTAACTTTCACAATGCTTTCTGCAGCACGGCTCTTGTAGTCCGCATCTGCGCCTGTAAGGCTCGCATTGATAAATTCAATCACCATTGGAAGATTCATCCCTGCGTAAAGGTCAATATCACGACCTTCCATGATCAAGCGACTCACCACATTACAAGGTGTCCCACCGAGAAGATCCGCAAAGACTAGGAAATCATCCAACCCTTCAATAACAGCTTCAAATTTAGCAGTAAATTCTTCTGGGCCATCTTCTGGAAGAAGAGCTACTGTGTAAATGTTGTCTTGTGGGCCTGTGCTACCTTTAAGCTCCTCACAGAAGCGACCATGGCTCACCAAAATTAATGATTTAGTCATAAGAAATTACATTCCAAGTGCAAAGTGACCAAGGGCAGAAAGAGCCAAAGCAAGTACGATAAGAATACCGATAGCTTTAGTAGAGTTCATACCTTTCTTACCAAGCAACCAGAAGATAAAGGCAGTAAAGATTGCTGGAAGCAAACGTGGGAAGATTTGGTTTCAAGATGTCTTGGAAATCAATCATCTTTTCACCGATTGGCAACTTGTAAGAAATTTCAAAGTTAATCACTGTTGCTACAAGAGCACCCATCATGAAGACACCAAGTACAGATGCAGCGTCAATCAAAGCTGTCAAGGTACTTTGCATGTTGTTGATAAGGTTAACCCCTTCTTTGTAAGCAAATTCCAACTGTTTCCAACGGAAGATGTCATACGCTACTGCAACTGCAATCCAAAGGAAGATCCCCCAAGGTTGGCCAGCGATAGCCATAGTTGCTGCGACTGACCCCATGATAGCAGGTACAAGTGAACCAAAGATTGTATCCCCAAGAGGAGCGAATGGTCCCATCAAACCTGTCTTGATACCGTTAACGGCGTCTTTTGAACCTACACCATCTTTTTCTTCCATGGCAAGGTCAAAACCAGCGATAATGGTATGGAAGAATGGTGAAGTATTGAAGAATTGAATATGAACTTTCATCATTTCTTTCAATTCAGGAGTTCCATCACCATACATTTTACACAACTGAGGCAAGATCATGTAAAGGTAACCAGAAGCTTGCATACGTTCGTAGTTCCAACCTAATTGGAAAGTAAACAAGCTACGTTTGTTGATTTGATTAAAATCTTCTTTTGTAAGTTTGTAATTAGAATTCGTCATCTTCGATTTCCCCACTTTCTGATGGTGTAGAAGGTGCTGCTACAGCTACTTTTTGGCTATTTTTGAAGTGAAGCACTGCAAGGAAAATACCTACGATAGAAATACCAATCATAGACAAACCTTTGAAGTTGTTCACGAAACCAATTTTTTCAGCAACTTCAGCAGGAAGAGTACCTACGATACCAGCAACAGCGCCACCAAGACCTGTTACATATGAGTAAAGAACAGTCAACATAGCTGTCAAACCAAATCCCATAGCAAGGTAGTGAAGGTTACGTTTAACTGGAAGGTAACGAAGCAAGATTGCAAATCCAAGACCTGGAAGCATACGTCCTGCAAGTGTCAAGCCATCTGCAACCCATTTGTAGGCTTCAACGAAGTCTACTACTGATTGTACAAAGGCACCACCAAAAGCAAGGGCAAAGAAGACTGGAAGGGCACGAGATAGAGCCCACGGAATCGCACCAAGCAAGTAGTTGCGTTCAATACCTTTATAGTCAAAGCGTTCGATTGCAGCATCCACACGGTGAGCGAAGAAGGTAGTAGTCATACGACCAAGAACGTCGAAGTAAGTCAAGAGAGCTGCTACTGGTACAGCGATTGTAGTAATGGCAAGCGGTGCATCAATTCCTTGTGAAACAGAGAAGGCTGTCGCAAGAACCGCACCAGAAGTTGCGTCGATACGAGAAGCACCACCGAAGGTACCAACCCCAAGAACGAACAGTTGCAAGTTACCACCGATAAGTAAACCAGTAGTCACATCTCCCATGATTAAACCAGTAATGAAACCAGCAAATACAGGGGAACCTGCAGATGAAACGATCGTCAACTCATCACAGATTTGATAAGCTGAGTACAAAGTGAGAAGTAAAATTTGCCACCATTGTATCATAACAATGACCTCCTAAAAAATTTTTTCCTATTTTAATAAGCTCAAAAAGTCTGAAATTGGATCATTTGGAACCATCTGAGCAGTAAGTTTAACACCTTTTTCTGCCAGTTTGTGGAAGTCTTCCACATCCTTGTCTACTACGTTGATAGAACGTGTAATAGAACGAGTTTCTGGTGTTTGAGACATATTCCCAACATTAAGGGTTTCAAGTGGTACACCTGCTTCTACCAAACCAAGGAAGCGGTCTGGTTTACGAGCCACGATAAAGAGACGTTGGCTATCGTATTTACCAGCAAGAATATTGGCTGCAGCTTTCTCAACTGGCAAAATACTCAATTTCACACCTGGTGGTGTCGCAAGTTTCAAACCACTCTTTTCAATATCGTTGTTGACAACTTCGTCGTCTACAACCATAATGCGTGAAATATTTAGTTTTCCAGCCCAAAGATTGGCTACTTGTCCGTGGATCAAACGTCCATCAATACGGCATCCTACAATTGTCATAAGTTTTCCCCCTTTATATGTTTTAGTGTAGGTTTACGAGTTAAATGAATCTCTTCTTTATATTGACCTTCTGTTTCAAAGATAATGATGCGGTTGGCACCTTCCTTGAGATAGCTATGAGGGATATAAAGTGAGAGAGTTGGGCCAACGTTCCAAAAACGTCCTAGATTCTGCCCATTGACAAAGGCAACTCCCTTACCAAACTCAGACAAGTCTAGGTAAGTATCTTTTGGCTCTTCGACTGTAAAGTCATAAGCGTAAAAGGCTGGTTGTCCTTGAGTCCATCCTTTTGAAAAATCAATTTTCTCAGGATTGTCTAGTGGGAGTGGATAGTGTTTCCAGTTTAGTAAGAAATGCAGATCCTTACAGACCCCTGTCCGAATTCCCTTACGTTGCGTATCCGCTAAGAACTTATGCCCATAGTTGACACGCCCCATATTTTCTATCAAGACATCTAACCTAGATAGCCATTTCTTTTTACCTTGATAAAAAATATCTTCCCCAATCTCTGTCTGATATTGAGTTTTAACCCACTGACCATCGACATACAGCTGGGCCCTATCTCGACCATCAATGATACGAAGTCTTTCTTCTTCTGCATCCCAGTTTGTTTCTGTTCGATAAAGTAGGTAGCCATAACTTTGTCCCAGCTCCTCCATCTTTTGAGGATAGAGACTTTCTACAGGACTTGATAAGCTATCTAAGGTTTCAAACAAAGAAACTTTTTCAACTAGTGGAATAGCATCCAACTCCATACTCTCTTTGTAGAGTGGTTCCAACTGCGGATACTCTGAAAAATGTGTTGCCATCATCTTCTTGACTGCAAGATATTTAGCAGTTGGATTTCCTTCTTCATCCAGAAGGGCATCGTAATCATAAGACGTAACTTGTGGCAGGTCCAAAGTTCCTCGAGCCGAGCAACCATTCATGAAACCAAAGTTTGTACCACCGTGGAACATGTAAAGATTGATGGAGCCTTGTTCCAAAACTTCTCGAACTGCATCTGCCAATTCCTTAGGATCCCGTGTGATAATCGGTTCTTTCCAACGATTAAACCAACCATCCCAGAACTCCATACACATGAGTGGCCATTTCTTCCCATGTTCATCAAAGAATTCCTGCATCTGCGAAAAGTTGTAAGGTGCCTTAGAACCAAAGTTTCCTGTTACAAAGAGGTCCTCTTCAATTAAGGTTCCAGCTTTCAGAGTAGCTCGCCATGGACCATCTGATGTAAAGAGGGGACAGGTTATGCCACACTCTTCCATTAGCTGTCGAATCGCTCTCAGGTAAGCCTTATCTTCTCCGTAAGAACCATACTCATTTTCAACCTGCATCATGAGAATATTGCCACCATTATCCAACAAACGAGGCACCAGTCTTGGCAATAACTGATCATAGTAGCGACCAACTGCCTCGATATATGCTGGGTCGGATGAGCGAATTCGCATGTTCTTGGTCAAGAGCCAAGCTGGTAAGCCACCGAATTCCCATTCCGCACAGATAAATGGAGACGGACGAACAATCGCATAGAGACCCAAATCTTGTGCTGTCTGTAGAAACCGCTCCAAATCCAGAGCTCCTTCAAAATGAAACTCACCTTCACGAGGCTCATGTAAATTCCAAGCAACATAAGTCTCTACCGTATTAAAACCAAGAGCCTTCAAGTTATAGAGCGAATGATACCAATCCTCTGGAGGAACCCTAAAATAATGAATGGCACCAGATAAAATCTTAAATGATTTTCCATCGAGATAGAAATCATCTCGTATCTCAAATCGTGTCATAAAACTACCTTCCGACCGCGAAAGCTTGCGCTTTCATTTGTTGTTATATTAATTGTAAACAAATCTGTTTGAATTGTCAATAGAAATTGTCGGGATATTTACTGCAATTTTACTATTATACACACATTCAATTAGTTTCAAACATTTTTAGACCCATTTCAAACGCTCTTTAAATTTGGAATATAGGACCTAAAATAATTTTGTATAGAATACATTTATAAAATATGAGCAATCCCTATATAGTTTAATTTTTCAAACTATTATTCTAATTTTTTATTCAAAAGACTACTATTTTTTTCGCTTTTATGGTAAAATTTTCTATGGAGAAGGAAAATAGAGGTAAAAATATGGCAATTCCCAAATATCAATACATAAAAGACGAATTAAAAAATAAAATCATCTCTGGGCAGTTTAGCAGTGGAGATAAATTTTACACTGAAGCAGAACTCATTTCAATGTACGATGTCAGCTCTATCACAGTTGTTCGCGCCTTAAACGACCTTGCCAAAGATGGCTATATTGTCCGCCAACAAGGAAAAGGAACCTTCGTTTCACGTGCACGCAAACACAAGCTTGTAGAGTTTTCAGATATTGAACTCTTCAATGCTAAAGATGATAAGGTAACTGTTCTTTCAATTGAACGCGGAAACAAGCTTGTTTACTTGGAAAAATTGGGTCTACGTGGCGATCAATTCTACTACAAGATTGAACGTATCCGCGAATCAAACGGTGTCGTTTATATCTACCATACATCCTACATCCCAGAACAATATATCAACGCAAATTATCCAAACCTTGAATACTATAGTTCTATCTATAATCGTTTCAAGTTAGACTACCACATTCACATGAATGATGAACACTTTGAAGAAATCAACGAAATAGTCTTTCCAACTCCAGAACATGCGGCTTCAGTCCTCGGAGTCGATGAACAATTCCCTACTGTCCTACAAACTAAAATCACCAAACTCGAATCAACTGGCCAAGTTTTAGAATACAGTGAAACTTACAAACGATCTGATTACTACAAGATTAAATTTATCTCATGTGACCGTGATCACTAAGAAGAAAACCTGAGCTAATCGCTTGGGCTTTTTCTATGCTTATTATACTACACCAAAAAGGTAGCGCTTACCTATTTTTGGAAAATTCTATAATTTGTGGAATATTTTATAGAAATAGAACCAAAAATTATACTAGATATATATACGTATTTTTTCCGACCAATCTGAAATCTTAAGTTTAAATTTTATATTTTTTATACTTATTATAGTTTTTTGTCATCTCCTCTTGACTCTCGTTAATATAAGAAATAAAATAAAGGCGTTGATTTATATAATCGCTATCAATATAACAATGCAATCAGGAGGTTTTGCAATGAAACATGAAAAACAACAGCGTTTTTCTATTCGTAAATACGCTGTAGGAACAGCTTCTGTTCTAATTGGATTTGCCTTCCAAGCACATACTGTTGCAGCCGATGGAGTTACTCCTACTACTACAGAAAACCAACCGACCATCCATACGGTTTCTGATTCCCCTCAATCATCCGAAAATCGGACTGAGGAAACACCTAAAGCAGAGCTTCAACCAGAAGCTCTAAAAACTGTAGAAACAGAAACTCCAGCTACTGATAAGGTAGCTAGTCTTCCAAAAACAGAAGAAAAACCACAAGAGGAAGTTAGTTCAACTCCTAGTGATAAAGCAGAAGTGGTAACTCCAGCTTCTGCTGAAAAAGAAACTGCTAATAAAAAGGCAGAAGAAGCTAGCCCTAAAAAGAAAGAAGCGAAAGAGGTTGATTCTAAAGAGTCAAATACAGACAAGACTGACAAGGATAAACCAGCTGAAAAAGATGAAGCGAAAGCAGAGGCTGACAAACCGGAAACAGAGGCAGGAAAGGAACGTGCTGCAACTGTAAATGAAAAACTAGCGAAAAAGAAAATTGTTTCTATTGATGCTGGACGTAAATATTTCTCACCAGAACAGCTCAAGGAAATCATCGATAAAGCGAAACATTATGGCTACACTGATTTACACCTATTAGTCGGAAATGATGGACTCCGTTTCATGTTGGACGATATGAGCATCACAGCTAACGGCAAGACCTATGCCAGTGACGATGTCAAACGCGCCATTGAAAAAGGTACAAATGATTATTACAACGATCCAAACGGCAATCACTTAACAGAAAGTCAAATGACAGATCTGATTAACTATGCCAAAGATAAAGGTATCGGTCTCATTCCGACAGTAAATAGTCCTGGACACATGGATGCGATTCTCAATGCCATGAAAGAATTGGGAATCCAAAACCCTAACTTTAGCTATTTTGGGAAGAAATCAGCCCGTACTGTCGATCTTGACAACGAACAAGCTGTCGCTTTTACAAAAGCCCTTATCGACAAGTATGCTGCTTATTTCGCGAAAAAGACTGAAATCTTCAACATCGGACTTGATGAATATGCCAATGATGCGACAGATGCTAAAGGTTGGAGTGTGCTTCAAGCTGATAAATACTATCCAAACGAAGGCTACCCTGTAAAAGGCTATGAAAAATTTATTGCCTACGCCAATGACCTCGCTCGTATTGTAAAATCGCACGGTCTCAAACCAATGGCTTTTAACGACGGTATCTACTACAATAGCGACACAAGCTTTGGTAGTTTTGACAAAGACATCATCGTTTCTATGTGGACTGGTGGTTGGGGAGGCTACGATGTCGCTTCTTCTAAACTACTAGCTGAAAAAGGTCACCAAATCCTTAATACCAATGATGCTTGGTACTACGTTCTTGGACGAAACGCTGATGGCCAAGGCTGGTACAATCTCGATCAGGGGCTCAATGGTATTAAAAACACACCAATCACTTCTGTACCAAAAACAGAAGGAGCTGATATCCCAATCATCGGTGGTATGGTAGCTGCTTGGGCTGACACTCCATCTGCACGTTATTCACCATCACGCCTCTTCAAACTCATGCGTCATTTTGCAAATGCCAACGCTGAATACTTCGCAGCTGATTATGAATCTGCAGAGCAAACACTTAACGAGGTACCAAAAGACCTGAACCGTTATACTGCAGAAAGCGTCGCGGCCGTAAAAGAAGCTGAAAAAGCTATTCGCTCTCTCGATAGCAACCTTAGCCGTGCCCAACAAGATACGATTGATCAAGCCATTGCTAAACTTCAAGAAACTGTCAACAACTTGACCCTCACGCCTGAAGCTCAAAAAGAAGAAGAAGCTAAACGTGAGGTTGAAAAACTTGCCAAAAACAAGGTAATCTCAATCGATGCTGGACGCAAATACTTTACTCTGGACCAACTCAAACGCATCGTAGACAAGGCCAGTGATCTCGGATATTCTGATGTCCATCTCCTTCTAGGAAATGACGGACTTCGCTTTCTACTCGATGATATGACCATTACTGCCAACGGAAAAACCTATGCTAGTGATGACGTTAAAAAAGCTATTATCGAAGGAACTAAAGCTTACTACGACGATCCAAACGGTACTGCACTAACACAGGCAGAAGTAACAGAGCTAATTGAATACGCTAAATCTAAGGACATCGGTCTCATCCCAGCTATTAACAGTCCAGGTCACATGGATGCTATGCTGGTTGCCATGGAAAAATTAGGTATTAAAAATCCTCAAGCCCACTTTGATAAAGTTTCAAAAACAACTATGGACTTGAAAAACGAAGAAGCGATGAACTTTGTAAAAGCCCTCATCGGTAAATACATGGACTTCTTTGCAGGTAAAACAAAGATTTTCAACTTTGGTACTGACGAATACGCCAACGATGCGACTAGTGCCCAAGGCTGGTACTACCTCAAGTGGTATCAACTCTATGGCAAATTTGCCGAATATGCCAACACCCTCGCAGCTATGGCCAAAGAAAGAGGGCTTCAACCAATGGCCTTCAACGATGGCTTCTACTATGAAGACAAGGACGATGTTCAGTTTGACAAAGATGTCTTGATTTCTTACTGGTCTAAAGGCTGGTGGGGATACAACCTCGCATCACCTCAATACCTAGCAAGCAAGGGTTATAAGTTCTTGAATACCAACGGTGACTGGTATTATGTTCTTGGTCAAAAACCAGAAGATGGTGGTGGTTTCCTCAAGAAAGCTATTGAGAATACTGGAAAAACACCATTCAATCAACTAGCTTCTACCAAATATCCTGAAGTAGATCTTCCAACAGTTGGAAGTATGCTTTCAATCTGGGCAGATAGACCAAGCGCTGAGTACAAGGAAGAGGAAATCTTTGAACTCATGACTGCCTTTGCAGACCACAACAAAGACTACTTCCGTGCTAATTATAATGCTCTCCGCGAAGAATTAGCTAAAATTCCTACAAACTTAGAAGGATATAGTAAAGAAAGTCTTGAGGCCCTTGACGCAGCTAAAACAGCTCTAAATTACAACCTCAACCGTAATAAACAAGCTGAGCTTGACACACTTGTAGCCAACCTAAAAGCCGCTCTTCAAGGCCTCAAACCAGCTGCAACTCATTCAGGAAGCCTAGATGAAAATGAAGTGGCTGCCAATGTTGAAACCAGACCAGAACTCATCACAAGAACTGAAGAAATTCCATTTGAAGTTATCAAGAAAGAAAATCCTAACCTCCCAGCCGGTCAGGAAAATATTATCACAGCAGGAGTCAAAGGTGAACGAACTCATTACATCTCTGTACTCACTGAAAATGGAAAAACAACAGAAACAGTCCTTGATAGCCAGGTAACCAAAGAAGTTATAAACCAAGTGGTTGAAGTTGGCGCTCCTGTAACTCACAAGGGTGATGAAAGTGGTCTTGCACCAACTACTGAGGTAAAACCTAGACTGGATATCCAAGAAGAAGAAATTCCATTTACCACAGTGACTCGTGAAAATCCACTCTTACTCAAAGGAAAAACACAAGTCATTACTAAGGGCGTCAATGGACATCGTAGCAACTTCTACTCTGTGAGCACTTCTGCCGATGGTAAGGAAGTGAAAACACTTGTAAATAGTGTCGTAGCACAGGAAGCCGTTACTCAAATAGTCGAAGTCGGAACTATGGTAACACATGTAGGCGATGAAAACGGACAAGCCGCTATTGCTGAAGAAAAACCAAAACTAGAAATCCCAAGCCAACCAGCTCCATCAACTGCTCCTGCTGAGGAAAGCAAAGCTCTTCCTCAAGATCCAGCTCCTGTGGTAACAGAGAAAAAACTTCCTGAAACAGGAACTCACGATTCTGCAGGACTAGTAGTCGCAGGACTCATGTCCACACTAGCAGCCTATGGACTCACTAAAAGAAAAGAAGACTAAGTCTTTTCGATAAAAAATAAACAGCGAGATTGAAGCTCGCTGTTTATTTTTTAATTAATCACCTAGTCCAAGACGTTCAAAGATATCATCCACTCGTTTGGTGTAATAAACTGGGTTGAAGATTTCATCGATTTCTTCTTGAGTGAGACGTGATGTTACTTCTGAATCTGCCTCAAGAAGTGGTTTAAAGTCTACTTGGTTGTCCCAAGAGTAGGCTGTTTTTGGTTGCACCAAGTCATAGGCTTGCTCACGGGTCATGCCTTTTTCAATCAATGTCAACATAGCCCGTTGGCTAAAGATAAGACCAAAAGTCGAGTTCATGTTTCGGATCATATTTTCTGGGAAGACTGTCAAGTTCTTGACGATATTTCCAAAACGGTTGAGCATGTAGTCAATCAAAATGGTCGTATCTGGTGTGATGATACGCTCAGCTGATGAGTGGGAAATATCGCGTTCGTGCCAGAGAGCGACGTTTTCATAAGCCGTAATCATGTGACCACGAATGACACGCGCCAGACCAGTCATATTTTCAGAACCGATTGGGTTGCGTTTGTGAGGCATTGCTGAAGACCCTTTTTGCCCTTTAGCAAAGAACTCTTCTACTTCGCGTTGCTCAGATTTTTGTAGACCACGAATCTCAGTCGCCATACGTTCGATTGAAGTCGCAATGCTGGCAAGAACTGCAAAGTACTCAGCGTGAAGGTCACGAGGAAGGACTTGTGTAGAGATTTCTTGAGCACGGATACCAAGCTTGTTGCAGACATACTCCTCTACAAATGGTGGGATATTGGCAAAGTTCCCAACCGCACCAGAAATCTTACCAGCTTCTACACCAGCAGCCGCATGCTCGAAACGCTCGATATTGCGTTTCATTTCGCTATACCAAGTTGCCAATTTAAGACCAAAAGTTGTCGGCTCAGCGTGCACACCATGAGTACGCCCCATCATGATGGTGAACTTGTGCTCCTTGGCCTTGTCAGCGATGATATTAGTGAAGTTTTCAAGGTCACGACGGATGATGTCGTTGGCCTGCTTGTAGAGGTAACCATAAGCAGTATCCACCACGTCGGTAGAAGTTAACCCATAGTGAACCCACTTGCGCTCTTCACCAAGAGTCTCAGAAACCGCACGCGTGAAAGCCACCACATCGTGGCGCGTCTCCTGCTCAATTTCCAAAATACGGTCGATGTCAAAGTCCGCCTTCTTGCGAATCAAAGCCACATCTTCCTTAGGGATTTCCCCCAACTCAGCCCATGCCTCGTCAGAGAGGATTTCCACCTCAAGCCAAGCACGGTATTTATTTTCTTCACTCCAAATATTCGCCATCTCAGGGCGAGAGTAACGGTTGATCATGTGTTAATTTTTCCTTTCTTCTTAAGCTGTTGGGAATAAGCTATCTAGGTAAACCAAGATTTCTACTCAAACTCCTCTTTTTCAATAAACACAGACGGGTAATGATCTAGTGTATTCAAATCCGTATCCAGCGGTACATCATAGATAGCTAAATAATTTTCGGGGTATTATGCAGCTAGTTCTTCATATTTAGCTTGTACCTTATCTTGGTCAGCACTGGCATACAACACTTCAACAACTACTCCAGTCTTATCCTTTTCAATAAATGTATTAACGATAATTTGTATCATAGACTTGTCCTAAAAATCAATCCCTTCCCCAAGCTCATCCACACTATCCGGTACATCACTAAACAAGGTCACATGTCCCATCTTACGATTATGCTTTGCTTCTATTTTACCATACATGTGGAGGTGGGCGCTTGAATTTTCTGTCACATATTGCTCAGCAGCCTCGACATGCTGACCGAGGACATTAAGCATAACGGCTGGCGCATGGAGTTTGATGACTGGTAATGGTGCTCCGAGAACACCGAGAATATGGGTGTCAAACTGAGAGAAATCACAGGCTTCAATAGAATAGTGCCCAGAGTTATGTGGTCGTGGGGCGATTTCATTGACAATAACGTCATCATCAGTCGCAAACATTTCCACACAGAGAGTTCCAGACAAGTTGAGTTGTTCTGCGATTCGCACTGCCATAGCTTTAGCCTTGTCTACTAGACTTTCAGAAATGCGGGCTGGTACGATGGTCTTAGACAGGATATTGTTGCGGTGGATATTTTCCTGAACTGGGAAAAACGTCACCTCCTTGCCATTTCCTGACACGATGACAGAAATCTCAAGGTCAAAGTTGACAAATTCTTCCAAGACGCAGTCTGCTGAGTCTGCTAGCGCATAGGCTGCTTCCAAGTCTGCTTCTGAACGAATAACCTTTTGTCCATGACCATCGTAGCCACCAGTCGCAGTCTTGAGAACATAGTTTTTCGACAAGTCGATATCTGCCAAATCTTGGCTTGAGGTCACAACCTTGTAAGGTGCAACGGTGACTTGAGCCTTGTTTGACAAAAAGTCCTTTTCAAAAATACGATTTTGCGAAATGCGGAGCAGGTCTGTCCCTTGAGGGAGTTGTCCATCCTTGATAACGGCATCCAAACCGTCAGCGTCGACATTTTCAAACTCGTAAGTGAGGACATCGCAACGGTCTGCCAACTGACGGAGGGCGTCTACATCGTTATAAGGTGCCACAATGATTTCCGCCACACGAGAGACCGGGCAATCCGCCGCAGGATCCAGCGCGATAACCTTGTGGCCCATGTAGATAGCAGAAATGGCCATCATCTGACCCAGTTGACCGCCACCGATAATTCCGATTGTTTTAGATGAGCTCATTTGACGACTCCTCTGCGATTTTTCCTTGTTCTTCAGCAAAGTTGGCAAGTGCATCCGCAATGGACTTATCTTCTACAGAGAGGAGACGGAGGGCAAAGAGAGCTGCGTTAGTCGCTCCAGCTTCACCGATAGCCATGGTCGCAACAGGCACCCCACCCGGCATCTGAACGATAGAATAGAGTGAATCCACTCCACTAAGAGCACGAGACTTGACTGGCACACCAATGACTGGAAGGGTTGTTTTGGCAGCTACCATGCCTGGCAAATGCGCTGCGCCACCAGCACCTGCGATGATGATCTTGATGCCACGACTACGGGCTTCTTCTGCATGTTTGAACATGAGGTCTGGTGTACGGTGTGCGGAAACAACTTTCTTTTCGTAGGCTACACCGAAGCGGTCTAGGACTTCTGCTGTTTTTTGCATGGTTGCCCAGTCGGATTTTGAGCCCATGATAATGGAAATTACTGGTTTCATTTCTTCTCCTTTTTCCTCTTTTTCAACAATCACCTTAGCTTGTGAGGGACGGCAGCAGCCACCAAAGGTGTCTCATGCCTAAATTGGAAACCCAAGGTCTTCCAATTTCCCTGAACGATTGGATTATCATCCAATCGTTCTTTCACAACGGCGGTGATTGTTCTATATTAGCTCGCTAACGCTCGCAAACCATACGATCATTAACGTATTTTGTGAATTTTTATTTTTCTTTTTGATAATGGTCTTAGGTGATGGAGGCGGAAGCAAACCTTCGGTTTCATTCCTAAACTTTGAGCCTAAGGTCTCCAAGTTTCCCCCTGACCAGAACATTCACTGTTCTGGTCTTTTCACCACGACGACCATTATCGTGTTTGGCGACTACGGCGCGTTATTCTTATATCTTTACTTAATTGCCTTGCTTCCGATATCTGTTCGGTAGAAGAGTCCTTCTATTTTTTGTTGGGATAGTTCTTGGTAGATGCTGGCTTGGGCTTCTTTGACGGTGGCTACTGTGGTAACCAGCATATAAACTCGTCCGCCGTTTGAGAGCAGTGCTCTGCTATTTTCCGCAAACTTAGCCCCTGCATAGTAGGTAATGACATCGCCTTCTGTCTTGGCTGGCAACTCAACGCCCCTTTCATAGTCTAGCGGGTAGCCCTTGGATGCGACAACCACACCCAGAGTCACACCCTTGTCCGTCCACATGATATTTGGCTCCTTGCTATCCAGGATATCTGTGATATTTTGAGCAAAGTCAGAGGTCAAACGAGGCAATATAATCTGAGTTTCTGGATCTCCGAACCGAGCGTTGAACTCAATGACTTTCGGTCCATCAGCTGTCAGGATAAGCCCTGCGTAAAGAACTCCCAGATAAGGGCGACCTTCTTTAATCATCCCTTCTAGAACTGGCTTGACAATGGTGTCAACCGCTGTATCAACTACACTCTGTGGTAAGTGTGGAACTGGCGCATAGGCACCCATACCACCCGTGTTAGGCCCTTTGTCGCCATCGTAGGCACGTTTGTGGTCCTGAGCCGTTGGCATGATGTAGAACTTATCACCATTGACAAAGGCAAAGAGTGAAAATTCCTCTCCTTCAAGGAATTCCTCAATAACCACGCGCGCACCTGAGTCACCAAATTTATTGTCCAAAAGCATCTCATGAGCGGCTTCGACCGCTTGCTCAACCGTCTCAGCAACGACGACACCCTTCCCAAGCGCCAAGCCATCCGCCTTGACTACGATAGGCGCACCATGCTTTTCGATATAGGCCTTTGCTTCCTCGAAATCTGAAAATGTGCCATAGGCTGCTGTCGAAACACCATATTTGACCATGATTTCCTTGGCAAAATCCTTGGACCACTCCAGCTCCGCTGCAGCCCTAGTCGGACCAAAGGCCTTAAGCCCAGCTTGGTTAAAATCATCCACGATACCAGCAGCAAGGGCATCATCTGGACCGATAAAGGTCCAAGCAACATCATTGGTCTTTGCGAAGTCAATCAATTTAGAATGTTCGGAAATAGAGATATTTACCAATTCCAAACCATCCAGAGTCATCCCATCATTCCCAGGAGCTACAAAGACTTTTTCCACGTCTTTTGATTCAAGTAACTTTTTAGCAATCGCATGCTCACGACCACCAGAACCGACAACAAGCAGTTTCATTCCTCAACCTCTTTTGCGAATTATTTACCAACATTATATCAAAAAAGTTCGTTTTAATCTTGTTTCAGTTAGCATTTTAAGCCAAAAAAGGAAAGAAACTGTTTTCTTCCCTTTTATCTTCTTAATGTCTAAAATGTCTCACACCTGTAAAGACCATAGTCAAGCCGTATTTATTCGCTGCTTCGATGGATTCTTGGTCACGGACAGAGCCACCGGGCTGGATGATGGCCTTAATTCCTGCTTTGGCGATTTCTTCCACGTTATCCGCAAATGGGAAGAAGGCATCTGAAGCAAGGACCGCCCCGTCCAGACGATCTTTGGCTTGGTCAATGGCAAGGCGAACAGAAGCCACACGGTTGGTTTGACCTGGACCAACACCAAGTGTCATGTGGTCGTTGGTCACGATAATACCATTTGATTTGACGTACTTGATAGCCTTCCAAGCGAACTCAAGAGCAGTCGCTTCTGTCTCAGTTGGCTGACGTTTGGTCACCACTTGCCAGTCAGCTGGGCTTTCCTTGACCACGTCTTGATTTTGCACGAGAAGTCCACCGACTACACCTGTGTATTCTGCTTCCACTTCGCTAGCCTCTTGAGCATTAAATGGCAAGGCAAGGATACGCAAGTTTTTCTTTTTATTGATCAAAATAGCTAGCGCTTCATCCGTATAGCTTGGTGCAATGATGATTTCGAGGAAAACGCCGTGCATCTTCTCAGCTGTCGCAGCATCCACCTCACGGTTGAGGACGACAATCCCACCAAAGATAGATACTGGGTCAGACTCATAAGCGTAGTCCCAAGCAGTCTCGATGTCATCAGCTTGACCAATTCCACATGGATTCATGTGTTTGAGAGCCACAACGGTTGGACTATCTTTGAAGTCACGGATGATACGGATAGCAGCATCTGCATCACGGATATTATTAAATGACAATTCTTTCCCGTTGAGCTGTTTGGCTGAAGCAATAGAGTAATCTGTAGGCAAAGCTTTCTGGTAAAAGTCCGCGTCTTGTTGAGGATTCTCACCGTAACGCATTGGTTGCTTGAGGTCATAAGTCAAAGTGAGTTTTTCAGGCTTGCTTTCACCCACTTGAGCTGTGAAGTATTCTGCAATCAAGGCGTCATAAGCCGCTGTGTGACGAAATACTTTGGCTGCTAAACGTTGGCGAGTTTCATAAGAGGTTTCGCCGTTTGCTGCCAATTCGTCCAAAACCACAGCGTAGTCAGCAGGATCTACCACAACTGTAACACTGGCATGATTTTTCGCTGCTGAACGAAGCATAGACGGCCCACCAATATCGATATTTTCAACTGCATCAGCATAAGTCACATCTGGTTTAAGGATAGTTTCCTTAAATGGGTAAAGGTTGACCACCACAAGGTCAATGAGCTCAATCTTGTTGTCCTTAGCCGCTTCCAAGTGGCTATCCAAGTCACGACGAGCGAGAAGCCCTCCGTGGATATTTGGGTGGAGGGTCTTCACACGACCGTCCATCATTTCTGGGAAACCAGTCACATCATCGATAGCAATGGTATCCACCCCAGCATTATCAAGGGCAACCTTAGTTCCACCTGTTGAGATAATCTCCCAACCAAGTTTTTTGAGTTCTTGGGCAAATTCAACAATGCCCGCTTTGTCTGAGACGCTGATTAAGACGCGTTTAGTCATTATATTCTCCTTTTTAATCATTAGTTAAACACCAATTAAATGCAGTAACAGTAAAACAAGATAAGCAAAACCAAGGCTAAGCATACCTAAGATATTGATCCATTTTCTAGTCTGTGATTTGAACACTCTTATAAAAATTTGATAAATCAGTAAGCCTACACAGACACCTAGCGTATTTAAAGTCAAATCCGTTATATCTGTTATACCTATTGCTAAAATATACTGTAAGCACTCAAACAATAAACTAATCAAGAAACCTGTCCCGACTATTCTTAAACTAGATAAATTAGTTTTTATCAAAGGGAAACAAACACCTAATGGAATAAAGGAAATCAGATTAAATAACATTTCAGCAAAAACAATTTTTCCATCGACTATTAGTGGTTCTGAAAATGGAATCCAATTGATATACCTTGGAGCTAAGAAAAATGCTATAAATTCAGGATTTGTTTCAAACTTAAATAAGATTCCCCAAGTTAATAACATCAGATAGACATAAAATACATATCGAGTTGTTTTTTTAGATTCTAACATTACAAATACCTCCGTTTGAAGCCGTCTTCAACAAACACTGACTCCAATTTAAAATCAAAGATATCATATGAATCATCAAAAAGTCAATCTGTAAATAGAGCCTTCACTACTTCCGGATACAACCTGTACTCTGCTTCATGGATGCGAGCTTCAAATCTGTCAATGGTATCATCAGCTAGTCGTGGCACACGAACCTGTTTGATGACCTGGCCTGTATCCACACCCGAATCCACCCAGTGAATGGTCACACCAGACTGACCCACGCCAGCATTCCAAGCATCCTCAATCCCATGAGCTCCTGGAAATTCTGGCAAGTAGGCTGGATGAATGTTGACAATCCGACCTTCATAAGCCGACAATAAGGTTGGTCCAACGATTTTCATGTAGCCTGCTAGGCAAACCAAGTCAATCTGGTGTTCTTCCAAGAGTTCGACAAGGGCTGCTTCGTAGTCTGTCTTGCTCTCAAACTCCTTGAGTTCAAAAGCATAGGACAGAACGCCGAGCTGCTTTGCACGCTCAAGCACATAGGCATCACGATGGTCTGAAAAGACAAACTCCACTGGAAATTCTTCGGCAATCACCTGAAAATTTGAGCCATTACCAGAGGCAAAAACCGCTATTTTTTTCATTTGATAATGACACTTTCGTTTTCTTTCTTGACGATGCGACCAATTTCATAGACTGCTTCATCCAACAATTCTTTTACACGCTCTACATTTTCAGGGCTGACCGCCAACATAAGTCCCACACCCATATTGAAGATTTCAAACATTTCTTCGTGTTTAATCTGACCATATTTTTCAAGGGCTTTGAAAATTGGAAGCACTGGAACTTTGCTTTCATCAATTTCAGCAGCTAGGTCATCTGCAAACATACGAGGGACATTTTCGATAAAGCCACCACCTGTGATGTGGGCAATGCCGTTGACCAACTCTTCTTTGATGAGCGGCAAGACAGCCTTGACATAGATACGAGTCGGCTCAAGTAGAACTTCCTTAAGTTTCTTGCCTTCCAATTCTGGTAGGACTTCCTCACCTGTGTAATCCGCAAAGACACGACGAACCAAAGAGTAACCATTTGAGTGAATCCCACTTGAAGCAAGTCCGAGAAGAACATCTCCCTCTACCACCTTTGAACCGTCAATGATTTGAGATTTTTCAGCCACACCGACCGCAAAACCAGCCAAGTCATAGTCGTCTTCGCCGTACATGCCCGGCATTTCAGCCGTTTCCCCACCGATGAGGGCAGCACCAGCCTGCACACAACCTTCTGCCACACCAGCAACCACTTGTTCTAGCTTAGCTGGTTCATTCTTCCCTGTCGCTACGTAGTCGAGAAAATAGAGGGGTTCCGCACCTGCAGCAATGATGTCGTTGACACACATGGCCACACAGTCCTGCCCGATGGTATCGTGCTTGTCGTACTTGATAGCCAACATGAGCTTGGTTCCGACACCGTCAGTCCCTGAAATCAAGACGGGTTCTTTAACCCCAGTCTTGGAAAGGTCAAACATACCACCAAAGCCACCAAGAGCTCCCATGACACCTGCACGCTCCGTACGGGCCACGTGCTTTTTAATCCGTTCAACAACTTCATAACCCGCTTCAACATCCACACCCGACTGGGCATATGCATTTTTATTTGTCATTTGTTTTTTCCTTTTCTTTAATGGAGAATCTGTCGCCTACTTGTAAAAACTGGTCTTTTCTTCCAAACTTCTACGATAGTCTTCTTCGTAGTCATAGAGAGGCGTTGGGTAGTCACCGTCAAAGTAAGCGACACAGAGACCACCGTTCGGCGCATCTGTTTCGATACCAATCGACTCAATCAAGCTATCAATTGAAAGATAAGTCAGACTGTCCGCACCAATGATTTGGCGAGTTTCTTCGACCGTATGATTGGCTGCAATCAGCTCCTGACGGGTCTGGATATCAATCCCGTAGAAACATGGATACGCTAGTGCAGGACTTCCAATGGCAACGTGAACCTCAGTCGCACCCGCTTCTTTCAAGAGCTGAACGATACGACGAGAGGTTGTTCCACGTACAATGGAATCATCCACCATGACCACACGTTTGCCTTTGACAACACCCGAAACAGCAGACAGTTTCATCCGCACTCCTTGCTCCCGCAATTCTTGAGTCGGTTGGATAAAAGTTCGCTGGGTGTATTGGTTTTTGATCAGACCCATTTCATTTGGTAAGCCTGATTCTTCCGCAAATCCCATAGCCGCGCTTAGGGAAGAATTGGGCACACCAACTACAATATCTGCCTCATGCTTAAATTCTCGCGCCAATTGCGCTCCCATTCTCTTACGTGCCGTATGGACATTGACACCGTGGATATTAGAATCAGGGCGAGCAAAGTAGATATACTCCATAGAACAAATCGCCAACTGGGTATCATCTGTATAGCTGTCATACTGAATGCCCTCGTCATCAATGATCACAATCTCACCTGGCTTCAAATCACGAATCCACTCGGCACCAATGACCTCAAAAGCACAGGTTTCAGAGGAAACAACCACCGCTCCGTTGGCCATTTTCCCGATAGAAAGCGGACGAAAGCCATTAGGGTCAAGAGCCGCAATCAACTTGTCCTCAAACAGCAAGATATAGGCAAAACCACCTTTGACAAGGCTGAGCGCTTCCTTGATTTTGCCCATCAGGCTAGGATTATGACTGCGACGAATGAGGTGAGCCAAGATTTCAGAGTCCGAAGTCGCGCTGAAAATTGCTCCTCTTTGTTCCAGTTCTTTCTTGAGAGAGGCTGCATTGGTCAGATTTCCATTATGAGCCAAGCCAAACTGCATATCGTAAAAACGGAAGAGGAAGGGCTGGATGTTATCTACAGAAGCTTCGCCAGCAGTCGCATAACGCACATGCCCAATCGCACCAGCTCCTGTCAATTTATCCAAATTAGCTGGATTTCTGAAAACTTCTGATAAAAGCCCCATGTCACGATGGCGCTTCAGTTGTCCTTGATCGTTGGAGAGGATTCCTGCCCCCTCCTGACCACGGTGTTGAAGACTGTGGAGTCCAAAATAGGTCAACTTAGCAGCATCTGGATGTCCCCAAATACCGAAAACACCACATTCTTCATTAAGAGATTTTACTTCGTATGTCATTTTTTATACCTAATTTTCATTTGTAATCATCAAGAGCTAGATTTACATGACTTTTACATTACTGATACTATCTATTAGAAAATCTGTAAGTCTTATTTTCCAGTGAAATGTTTAACCGCTGATGCGAACAGGTGTTGGTCTTTATTGCCTGGGATATTTTGGAAAAGACCATCCTCATAACGTTCTGAGTGGCCCATCTTACCGATGATTTGACCATTCTTGCTGGTAATTCCTTCGATGGCATGGACAGAACCATTCGGATTGTACTTAGAATCCATACTTGGTTTACCGTTAAAGTCAACGTATTGGCTGAAAATTTGTCCATTGTCACGGAGCTCTGCAAATTCCTCAGCCGTCACGACAAACTTCCCTTCACCGTGCGAAACAGGAATAGCGTGGATATCGCCCACTTGCACACCAGCCAACCATGGTGAGTTGGTATTGGCAATGCGAGTTTCCACCATCTTGGCCACGTGTTGGTTGGCATCATTGTAGAAGAGGGTTGGGCTAGTATTGTTAGCATCTTCAAAGTTTCCGTAGGGTAGGAGACCCGATTTGACTAAGGCTTGGAATCCATTACAAATACCGATAATCAAACCACCACGGGCGATAAAGCTATCAATAGCCACACGCACTTTTTCATTAAGCAGGATATTGACGATAAACTTAGCTGAACCATCTGGTTCATCCGCAGCCGAGAATCCACCAGCAAAGAAGAGAATATTAGTCTTGTCGATATTGTCAACCATAGTTTCAACTGACTTGACAATAGCTTCTTCATTCAAGGTCACGAATGGCACCAAATTGACCTCTGCACCTTCTTTTTCGAAGGCCTTAGCTGAATCATATTCTGAGTTGGTTCCTGGAAAGACTGGGATGTAAACCACAGGTTTTTCAACCTTTTCTTTGGCTTTAATCACAACATCTGATGCCACAGCTGGTACTTCTTCTAGTTCTTTCGCTTGGGTAAATTCTGTTGGGTAAACTTCTTCCAATGTCCCTTGAAATGCACTGTCAAGCTTGTGTCCATCTAGCTTCACACCGTTGACAGTCAGTGTAAAGTCTGCTTTCGTTTGTCCAATCTTCTCTACTCCAGCAATTTCTTCAGGAGATGTGAAGACAAAGCCGCCTAATTGAGCTGTCAAAGCTGTTTTAAGTTCAGGCAAGGTCACCTCTGCACCAATATAGTTTCCAAAGGTAGCAAGAGCCAAACTTTCAACTACACCACCGTATTTGACAGCTGATGCAGATGTCACTTTATGGTCAGCTTGGCTTGCTTCAAACTGAGCAAAATTTTTCTTAATCAAGTCAAAATCAATCTCTGCAGAGAGGGCTTGACCTGGGATGTAGTAGATATTTTCCCCAACAGCTTTAAATTCTGGAGAGAGCACCTTACGGCTATCTGCCGTCGTCACCCCAAAGGCAACCAAGGTTGGCGGAACGGTCAATTCTTCAAAGGTACCAGACATGGAGTCCTTACCACCGATAGATGGCAAGCCAAGTTGAATCTGAGCTTCAATAGAGCCTAGAAGAGCGGCTACTGGCTGACCAAAACGCTCTGCTTGCTTGTCCATACGCTCGAAATATTCTTGGTAAGAGAAACGAGCCTTGGACCAGTTGGCACCAGCAGCCACCAAACGAGCAGTTGCTTCGATAACCGCATAAGCAGCACCGTGGTATGGAGACCATTCAGCTACATATGGGTTGAAACCTTGAGCAATGACCGACGCAGTATGAGTCACACCGTGTTGAACTGGCAATTTCTGCACAGATGCCTCAGTTGGTGTGAGTTGGTAACGACCACCAAGTGGGTGATTAACCGTTGAGCGTCCAACAGAGCAGTCAAAGATAGTCTGTAATCCTTTTTGACTTGCATGGTTGAGGTCAGATAGAACCGTAAGGGTATCTGATTCCAGTGTTTCAGCAGATGTTTGACGCTCTTCTGGGAGTTTGACATCCTTGTCCACAACTTTGGCATCGACAACCACGCGCACACCATTGATGTCAAGGAAACGACGCTCCAAGTCAACGATTGTCTCACCATTCCAGTGCATGACAAGATTTGGTTTTTCAGTTACTGTCGCCACCACAACAGCATCAATATTTTCTTTGTTACATTCGGCAACGAAGGTATCCACATCTTCAGGACGAACCACGACCGCCATCCGTTCTTGTGATTCAGAGATGGCAATTTCTGTACCATTCAAGCCCAGGTATTTAAGAGGCACCTTGTTGAGGTCGATTTCAAGACCGTCTGCCAATTCACCGATAGCCACACAGACACCGCCTGCCCCAAAGTCATTGGACTTCTTGATCAGACGAGTGACATTGCCATTACGGAAGAGGCGCTGAATCTTGCGTTCTTCGATGGCATTTCCTTTTTGAACCTCAGCACCAGCAGTCTCTACAGACTCAACTGTTTGAACCTTAGAAGAGCCCGTCGCACCACCGACACCATCACGACCTGTTTTGCCTCCGAGAAGGATGATCACATCACCTGCTTCAGGTTTTTCACGGACAACATTGCCCTTGGGAGCCGCACCAACAACGGCACCAAGTTCCATACGTTTAGCTACAAAGCCTGGGTGGAAGTATTCACGAACGTAGGTTGTGGCAAGCCCAATCTGGTTACCATATGAAGAATAACCATGAGCTGCTGTTTTAGAAATAACTTGTTGTGGCAATTTCCCAGCACGAGTTTCCGAAATCGGTGCTGTAATATCACCAGCACCTGAAATACGCATGGCTTGGTAAACATAGGAACGGCCTGACAACGGATCACGAATAGCTCCACCGATACAGGTAGCCGCTCCACCAAATGGCTCAATTTCTGTTGGATGGTTGTGGGTTTCGTTTTTAAACATGAGGAGCCAAGGTTCCTTGACACCATCAACGTCCACTTCAATTTCAACTGAGCAGGCATTGATTTCGTCAGAGACTTCCATATCATCCAATCGTCCATTAGCACGCTCATAACGACCGAAAATAGTCGCCATATCCATCAAGGTTTGTGGTTTTTCAGACCGACCTAATTCCTCGCGCATGGCAATATACTTGTCATAGGTTGACTGCAATTGCTTTTGAAATTTAGAAGCTGAAAAGTCGATGTGTTTCAACTCTGTCTCAAAAGTCGTATGACGGCAGTGGTCAGACCAGTAAGTGTCCAAAACCTTGAGTTCAGTCTCAGTTGGCACGCGCCCGATTGACTTAAAGTAGTCTTGGATAAAGAGCAAATCATCCACTTCCATGGCCATCCCTTGCTCGGCCTTGTAGCGAGCAAAGTCTTCTGCTGTATAGCTTTCAAAGAAAGGCAATTTTGGAATGGTCTTGTCTGACTCTGAAAACTCCTGCTTGGCAATCCCTATCGTGATATCCTTGAAACGAGAATCAACTGGATTGAGCAGGTAGTTTTTGACAGCTTCCAACTCAGTCGCATCAATATCTTTATTCACCAAGTAAAGTTGGGCTGTGTTGACTGTCACGTCACTCGAACTTCCCAACAAAAGCAAGGCTTCCTGTGACGAAGCTGCACGCTGGTCAAACTGCCCTGGCAGACTTTCAATGGCAAAGAAAGCATAGTTAGCAAGATCCGCCTGCACAGATACTTCATCTAAAACATGGTCGGTTCCCTGCTCAGAGAAAATGTGCTTCTCTGCAGGTGCAAACAAGTCCTCAGCCAAGTCAAATACATCATATACTTGCACAATACGAATACTTTTCAAGCTTGACAGTCCCAAGTTGTGCTGGAGCTCTCTAACCAAACTCTCTGACTTGACCTGAAAATCAGCCTTTTTTTCAACAAAAATACGTTTATCCATCAATTCTTATTCCTTTATTTCAGCTCTTGCAATATTCCCAAACAGCCTTGAGGTTGTTATTTTAAACCCTGCAACTTTTCCCAGACAATTTCGTAAACATCTGTTAGTTCACCTAGTTCTCTACAGAGTGAAAAGGTCTGGGGGACCTTTTCAGCCTGAGTCCTTTTAGTTGAGAGACGAAGGTTTTCCGTTGCAAACAGATTATTTCAATTCCTGCAACTTTTCCCAAACAATCTCATAAACGTCGGTTAGTTCTCCCAATCCTCTACGGAAAACATCCTTATCCATGTGGTTGCCATCAGCGTCCCACAAGCGGCAGTTATCTGGTGAAAATTCGTCTGCCAAGATAATCTTGCCATCCTTGTCAAAACCGAACTCTAGCTTAAAGTCAATCAATTTAAGCCCAATCTCAGCAAACCAGACTTTCAATAGTTCATTGATACGACGCGTTTCTTCCTTCAAGTAGGCAATCTGCTGGTCACCCGCAATCTGTAGGAATTTCACATGCTCATCATTGATAAATGGATCATCCAAATCATCATTTTTGTAGTAAAATTCGACAATCGGAGTCTCCAAGGCGATTCCCTCATCCACACCAAAACGTTTTGAAAAGGAACCAGCAGTATAGTTGCGGAGCACGACTTCCAAAGGAATAATCTTAACCTTTTTATTGAGTTGTTCCGTGTCTGAAAGTTTCTCCACAAAGTGAGTCGCCACACCAGCCGCATTTAATTTCTCAAAAATAAAAGATGAGATCTGATTATTCAAGACTCCCTTACCTGCAATCTGCTCCTTCTTGACACCGTTGAAAGCAGTCGCCTGGTCCTTGTAAGTTGAAATAATAAGATTTTCATCCTCAGTTGTATAGATATCTTTAGCTTTTCCCGAATAGATCAATTGTTTTGACATTTTAAAGTTCGCCTTTCGTATTACTTGAGCACATTTTACCACAAAAAACCAAAAAACACAAGAATTTAACCGAATAAATGGCGGATGTTTTTCAAAAATTGTAAAGAAAAAACTGCAAGAAGAATCTTTCTCACAGTTTAAAAATTATTTAACTCTAAAAACACGAACATTACTCTTTGTTCAAAAATTGATCCAAATAATAACGTAGGTAACTTTTCTTGCCCGTAATCATCTGCAAGCGGCCTTCCACCCCGTACCTAAGTTTTTCAGCCTGCTCCGAAGTTAGATTAGTCTCCGCCTCGATTTTAAAGAAATTCCCTTTCTCAGTCTTAGTAGCTGTCGCATCAATACTTGTAATAGTAGAATCTAGGAAAAGTTGATTCCCGGCATCATGAGTCGTAGTATAGCGAACAGAATCACCGACCTTGATTCTTGCTACATATTTTGAACTTAGATAAGCTGTGAGTTTGGCTTTCCCTTCTCTTTCCAAAGATGGATAAAGTTGGGCTAGTAGGGCACCTTCTGCAACCATGCTAGAATCACTGGTCTCAGGATTAAGATGAAGCACCCCATCCTCACTTGCCGTAATTTTCCCCTTGTCTAAAAGATTTCCCTGTACCTTCTTACCTGACTCTGCCTCCAAGATTTTCTGGGCTAGAAGGGTCAATTCCTGACCAACCTTTGCCAAGTGTTGGGATTTAAGGGATTCCAATTGACTGCTTAACCCTGACGCATAGGCTTGCTGGGTACCTGAACCTGCATACTGGACACGGTAAGTAGCAAGACTAGATTCTAACTGAGAAATCTGTGCTTCAACCTGTGCAACTGCCTGAACCTTAGTTTGGGGATTTTCCTCGCCCTGAGACTTGTAGGACTGGTAAAGAGAGTAGGCTAGATTCTGACCGGCAAAGGAAGTACCTGTTTCAATAGCTGACTTAGCTGTCTGGTAATCGCGAATTTTAGCCTCTGTTTGACTGATGAGGTTGCCGATTTCGGCTTGGGTTTGGCTAGCTGCTGCATTCTGGGACGCGATGGTCTCATTTTGTTGCGATGTACTAGCCCTAAGACTGCCTGCTTGACTGATGTAGTCGCGAAAGGTGGCTTGGTAGCCAAACTTATCCTCCTCTGGAAAGTGGTTCTCCCCTTCTTGCAGGCTCTTTTGCAGATACTCCAATTGCTTTTTTTGATCCTTTAGCATGTCCAACTGACTGGCATAGGACTCCGCTTGGACACCCTCTGCCCCTTCTTGGTATTGAACCAAAAGCTCCCCCTTCTTAACCAGCTTATTTTCTTCCAAATGATTGACAAGAATACGATTGTTGCTAGTTGACTGGATATTTGCAAGGATACGACTAGGTTCGACAGTAGCTCTAGTGGACAAACTCATCTCCTTCTCTGCAACAGTTGCAAATCCAAGTAAAAACACGAGCAGAAGGGCCATGGGCACAATCACACTACTGGAAAAATTATGGTAACGACGATTATAAAACTCCGCACTTTCTAAAAATTCTGGTTTCATCCTCTCCTCTTTCTAGCTATTGACCAAATGGGCGTAAAAGCCACCCTGTGCAAGCAAATCAGCATGCTTTCCTTCTTCGACAATCTTGCCCTGATCCAAGACAACTACCTTCTCTGTCCGCTCAGCAATAGTCAAGCGGTGAGCAATGAAAATCAAGGTCTTGTCCAAAGCCATGAGATTATCGACAATCCGCTTCTCTGTCAAAATATCCAAACTGCTAGTCGCCTCATCCAAAATCAAGACCGGCGCATCTGTCAAGAGAGCACGCGCCAAAGCGATTCTCTGACGTTGACCACCTGAAATTCCTGCCCCATCCGAAGTCAATTCTGTCTGGTAATTCAGTGGCATGCGCTCGATATCCTCTCGAATCTCTGCCAATTCGACCGCCCGTAAGATATCTTCCTGTGTCGTCCCCTCCTTGGCTCCCAAAAGAAGATTCTCCAAAATCGTTCCGTTAAAGACATAGGGCTGTTGAGGCAGATAGTTGATGTACTGGCGCAGGGCTTTTTTATCAATCTGATTGAGATTGACACCACCCAGACTAATCTCCCCTTGACTTGGGTCGTAAAAATTAACCATCATCTTGGCCAAAGTCGTCTTACCTGACCCTGAAATCCCCACAAAAGCCACCTTAGACCCTTGGGGAACGGTTAAATTGATATCCGACAAGACGTCTCGACCATAGCCATACTTGTAATGAACCTGCTTGAAAGTCATCTCTCCCTTCATCAAGCTCAAATCCTCAACCGTTTTCTTCTCCTCAAACTCAGAAGCTACTAGATACACTTCATTTAGACGGTTATTGGCAACCTGCGCTGTCTGAAGCTTGGTTTGCAGATTGATGATATTTTCCAAAGGATTGGTAAAGTAAACCAGCAAGGTATTATAGGTAATCAACTGCCCCAAACTCATCTTGCCATCCATGACCAGAACAGCCCCCATCCAGAGAATGCCGACATTAAGCAAGAGATGGGCAACCTTTTTCAGAGCCTTTTGCTGACTCTCTGCTCGACTATAGGTAAAGGATTTCTTCAGATAATCCACAAATTCCTTGTCAATTTTTTGGTAACGCTGACTTTCACTGGTCAAGGACTTGATAGTCTCAATACCGTTGATGTCCTCAATGATAGAAGAAGACAGAACCGCATTGGCTTCCATGGTGTCCCGATTCATCTTTTCAAACGGCTTCATAAAGGCAAAGATAATCACTGTGTAGATAGGAAGCGCCAATAAAGTCATGAAAAAGAGATTGGTATTTTGTGAAAATAGAACAAGGGAAATAATGACAACCGTTGACACATCTAGGAAAATCGAAAGGATGGTCGAAGCCAGCGCATCGATGATACTGTTAGCATCTGTAAAACGAGACACGATCTCCCCTGTCCTGCGTGTCGCAAAGAAGGACATAGGGAGGTGAAAAACATGCTTGATATAGGACAAAATCACGTCAATCGACAAGCGTTGCCCCAAAACAAGCAAGAGATACTCCTGAGCGTAAGACAAGATTTGCTGGAGGATGTAGACGATGACTAGCCCAATAGAAATAATCCCTAGTGTCGAACGCATCTGATCTGGCACATAGGTATCAATGATAGACTGCAGATAATAAGAACCCACAATGTTAATCACGGTTACCAAGAGTGTTGCCAAAACGATATTGGCAATCAAGCCACGCTGCTTCACTAATATAGGGATAAAAGAGAGCAGACCATTTTTTTGTTCCTTATGAGGCTTATAGTCTGGACTAGGTGCCATAAAAAGAGTCACTCCTGTCCATTCTTCCTCAAAACGCTCACGTGGCAGTTTAGTCAACTTCACCCCGGGATCTGGATCGGCAATATGAATGCTATCCTTATCCTGCCCAGTCACCACATAGTAGTGGAGCAATTTCCCTTCCTTAAGCACATGGGCAACAAAAGGAAAAGTCAAATCCGGCAAGTCAAAAAGCGTCATATCCGCCTTAATGGCTCGCGTCTCAAAACCAATCTCCTCTGCCACCTTGACCAAGCCCAAAGCCGTCGTCCCATCCATGGTCGTCTTAGCCAATTCTCGCAAGTGAGCCAAAAAATAATAACTACCATAGTAGCCAAAAACCATGGCTAATGAAGCTACACCGCAGTCCATCTGATCCACTTGCGGACGATAGTGACGTTTCCCAAATTTCATATTCATCTCCTTTTCCCTAATACTCAATGAAAATCAAAGAGCAAACTAGGAAACTAGCCGCAGGCTGCTCAAAACACTGTTTTGAGGTTGTAGATAGGACTGACGAAGTCAGTCACATATATACGGCAAGGCGACGTTGACGTGGTTTGAATTTGATTTTCGAAGAGTATAAACTCATCTGATAACAACTATCTTACCCCAATCACTAAACAAAAACTGGACTTCCTTCCCAAATGAGCCTATCTCCCTCCCAACTGCACTTTTTGGATAAAAAAATAGGCAGAACAAGAGTCCTGCCCACTAAAAATATGCTATTGAAAGGAAATTGATTTTTTACTGTCACCCTAGGCAAGCTTGAAACAAATAAATCATTGATAGTAACACTTACGACATCCTATTTATTACTTCAATTTCTAATGTCTCTGCTATTTCTAAGCTACCTCTGGTATGATCTATTCCTAGTCAGAATAGATAACACCGTTCTAAATTACGATTCATAGTTACTCCTTTTTTGACTCGTTACTATAAGACTCCTCTTTACATGCGCAAAATAATTTTGATTCAGATTCATCATTTATAGTTTTGATTATTTTTTAACAGATTTTTCTGTTTTCTTCTCCGAAGACTTTAAAAATTTTTTTCTAATTAAATCATCCATATAAGGACCAAATATACCAACTACTAAACCAATAATAAAACTTTTAAAATCCATAATTACCACCAACATGTTGCTGCATAGGCTACACCTCCAAGTATAGCTCCACCCGCAGCACCAGTTGCTGCACCTTGCCATGTTCCTGTTTTAATGCCTAGTTGAAGACCTCTTGCTGCTGCTCCTCCAACACCTGCTTTGGCAAAATCTCCCCAATTGCATCCGCCACCTTCAACGCAAGCAAGCATCTCAGTATCCATAATTTCAAATTGTGACATCGTTTTTGTATTCATAACGAATACCTCTTTTTTATTTTTAATATTTGTCTTGTTACAAACTTGACAAGTTTAGTATAACAGTATCTATTAATTTTTTTCATCCAAATCTTGAATTGTCATCGAAACGTCTTGAATTAGCTTTTTTGTTTCAAAATCATCTCTATTTTTAAAAAAGATGTTTTCTAATCACTTTTTTACTATTAGACTTCCTGCAAAACTAGAATCCTAGTTCATGATTGATAATACCAGCAATCAAATTCATTCGTAATCCGAAGCGTTTACGATGATTTCGATAGGTTGTTGAAAACATTTTAAACGTTTTTACTTTGGCAAAGATGTTCTCAACCTTGCTTCTCTCCTTGGATAGCGCATGGTTACAGGCTTTATCTTCAACTGTTAGCGGCTTGAGTTTGCTGGATTTACGTGGAGTTTGTGCTTGAGGATATATCTTCATGAGCCCTTGATAACCACTGTCAGCCAAGATTTTACCAGCTTGTCCGATATTTCTCATTTCTAAAAACCATCTACTTCCGTTGACTTGGAACTCCGATTGCTATTTTCCTTGAATGATTTTAACCACATCTCCTACGTTTTGGAGTTGGTCAATTTCTTCATCGCTGATTTCGATACTAAATTCATCTTCCAGAGTCAAGATAAACTCCATCAAGTCAACAGAATCCGCATCCAAATCGTCTTTCAGACTCAAGGATTCTGTCACGACAAAGTCCTCTCCCTGTCGCTCTTGGATAATGGTCACAATACGGTCAAAAATTTCTTTTTCTGTCATCTCTTTTATTCTCCTGAAAATTCACGCGCAGTCTGGGCAACCACGTCTGTTTCTAGCATGGTACGGATCTGACGAATCGTACTATAAACAGCCTTGGCATCGCTTGAGCCATGAGTCTTGACAACAGGTGCCTTAACACCAAACAAGACCGCTCCACCAACATCTGAATAATTGAGCTGTTTTTTCAAACCACTGAGGCTGTCCTTGAGAAGGAGGGCACCTAGTTTCGCTCGAAGACCACCACCTGTAATAGCTGTCTTGAGCAAGCCCATGATTCCCATAGCTGTCCCTTCGATGGATTTGAGCACAGCGTTTCCCGTGAAACCATCTGCCACAACAACATCTGCAACGCCATTCATCAAATCACGCGCTTCCACGTTTCCGATAAAGTTCAAACTTTCATCAGCCGCCAGTAATTCATAAGTTTCCTTACGAAGCGGGTCGCCCTTGCTACTCTCTGTTCCGTTGTTGAGCAAACCAACGCGTGGTTGCGCAATGCCACGGACATTTTTAGCATAGAAGGAACCTAGAACCGCATATTGATGGAGGTGCTGGGCTGTATTTTCTGCATTGGCACCAAGGTCTAGCATGTCAAAACCTTTTCCATCAACGGTAGACAAGGTAGACATGAGTCCAGGACGGTCGATATTCTTGATACGACCCACGATGAAGAATCCTGCTGCCAACAAGGCACCTGTATTCCCAGCCGAAAGGACAGCGTCTGCTTCACCATCTTTGACAGCCTTGGCTGCCAATACCATACTGGCATTTTTCTTATTCCTAATAGCTCTCGTAGGTTCATCATCCGAATCAATCTTCTCATCCGTATGGATAATGCTGACGCGCTCTGTCGCTGTCAGATATTGCTTGATTTTAGCTTCATCTCCGTAAAGTTGAACCTCGATATCTGAAAAGTCAGATAGGGCTTGATTGACACCCTCAACAATGGCCTGAGGTGCGTAATCGCCCCCCATGGCATCTACTGCGATTTTTTTCATTTCTTTTCCTCTTTTAGTAATTGTCCCCAGTCTGCTAGGGAATCAATAAATTTCTTTGATTTTAGGTGAATCCCAACGTACTCTTCATATAATTGATCCATAAATTGGCGTAGATCTTGCTTGATTCCAGGCTTGAGCGAAATGGTCTCCAAAGTCTCAAAATCAATAGCTTGAAATTGATTGAGCAGATAGGGGATATTGGGATTGAGATGGCAACGTCTCTTATCCTCATGATAATGCTCTGGACAGAGGCAGGCTCCATATTTGAAAGAAAAGTCAAAAGCCTGACCAACCCGATGGCAGAAGACACACTCATTAAAATTGAGGCTGATTCCAAATCGAGTCAAAATTTGAATTTCAAAAATATTGGTCAAAACCTGATAATCCAAGCCTGCTTCCATCAACTCCAAAGTCTTTTGCAAAAAAGCAAACAAGGGAGCATCCTGCTGATTGTCCTGCAAACTAGCATCTGCAAGAGCTGCCACATAGGTCGCATAGGCCATGACAAAGAGGTCACTATTAATCTTGGGAAAAGTCATGACCTCATGATAGTCTTCGATGTAACTGAGTCCGTCATCATTGATTCGCAAGAGAAATCGTGCCAGCACCAAGGGCTGAATAACAGGCGCCAGCTTAGACTGACCAGCGTGTTTGACAAAAAACATGCGTTTGCCAACCTGCCCTGTAAAAATTTTGACGAGCTTGTCATCCTCACGAAAATTGCGATTGTAAAGCACCAAGCCTTGACTCGTGATAGACTGAATCATGCTTCTCTCATGTACTCCTCAAGTCGTTTCATGGCTTCTTTGATAGTCTCCATGCTGGCTGCATAAGATAGGCGGACGTAGCCTTCCCCGTAACGTCCAAAGGCTGCACCAGGGATAAAGGCAACGGCCTTCTTCTGAGCAAAATCCTTCAGAAAAGCAAAGGAGTCTTGATTGTAGCCCGCTGGAATTTTAGCAAAAATATAGAAGGCACCGTCTGGTTTGATAATCTCAAAACCAAGAGCAGTCATTTTTTCGATGATATAGTCCCGACGCTGGATATATTCCTTCTTCATGGGCTCCGCATCATTTTTACCAGCCGTCAAGGCTTCTACCGCAGCATGTTGCGCCATGGTATTTGCGGCAGTGACCAAGTATTGGTGACTCTTGATTAACTGGGCTGTGAAGACTGCAGGAGCGAAAATCAGCCCCAAACGCCAACCTGTCATGGCATGCGATTTAGACAAACCATTGATAATAATAGCCTGGTCTCTCAACATCGTTCCTAGAGACACATGGGCTTCGCCTGTGTAGGTCAATTCTGAGTAAACCTCATCACAGACAACAAAAATTTCGTACTTGCGTAAAACAGCTGCCAAGGCCTCTAACTGCTCTCGACTGTAGGTAATTCCTGTCGGATTGGCTGGATAGTTGAGAATAACCGCTTTGAGCTTATCACCCTGCTCCAAAATGGCCTTCTCCAACATCTCAGGAGTCAAGACAAAACCATTTTCAGTCGTATCAATCTCAACAATTTCTGCCCCAACTAAGTTAACAATCGGTTCATAGCCTGGATAAGCAGGAGCTGGCAAAAGTACCTTGTCTCCCTCTTCCAAAATAGCCGTCAAAGTCGCAGATAAAGCCTCTGTCGCCCCAATTGTAACCAAGATTTCATTTTCAGGAGCATAGTCCAGTTGGTACTTTTCCTTAACAAAGTCACTGGCTGCCTGACGTAGAGTCAGCAGACCACTCATCCCTGTATAGTAGGATTGGTTCTGATCAATCGCTCGCTTGCCCGCCTCCTTGACATGGTCTGGCGTTGTAAAATCAGGTTCCCCCAAGGTCAAACGCAAGACCCCAGGAATCTCCGAAATAGCCTGGTCAAACTGACGAATCAACGAAACTTGAATTTTATCTAACTGTTTATTAAAGCGCTTAGTTAAGTCCATAGATACCTCCTACTTTCAAAACGTATCTCTATTATACTACAAAAGCCCCCCGACCGCAAAAATACATTAGAGAATAGCTTTCCACTTTCTATTTTACTTTTCCTGTTTATAGGTCTATAATGGTAATAGATTTTATTTGGAGGTTTTTATGTCATTTCTATCAAAAAATGGAGCAGGTATCTTGGCCTGCCTTCTCATTTCTATCGTATCTTGGTACTTAGGAGGATTCTTCCCTGTGATTGGCGCGCCCGTTTTTGCCATTTTCATAGGCATGCTCCTACATCCCTTTCTCTCGTCCTATAAACAACTGGATGCTGGTTTGACCTTTAGTTCCAAGAAGTTGCTCCAATATGCCGTTGTCTTGCTTGGTTTTGGTCTCAATATCTCGCAGGTCTTCGCAGTTGGCCAATCTTCACTCCCTGTCATCCTGTCCACTATCTCAATAGCTCTGATTATTGCCTACCTCTTCCAGCGTTTCTTTGCACTGGATACAAAACTGGCTACCTTGGTTGGAGTAGGTTCTTCTATCTGTGGGGGTTCTGCCATTGCAGCGACAGCGCCTGTTATCCATGCTAAGGAAAAGGAAGTAGCCCAAGCCATTTCCGTTATCTTTTTCTTCAATGTCTTGGCTGCGCTCATCTTTCCAACCCTCGGCACCTGGCTTCATCTATCCAATGAAGGCTTCGCCCTCTTTGCAGGGACTGCGGTCAACGACACTTCCTCTGTAACGGCTGCCGCCAGCGCTTGGGACAGTCTTTACCAAAGCAATACCCTCGAGTCTGCAACCATTGTTAAACTCACACGTACTTTGGCCATTATCCCTATCACGCTCTTTCTATCCTACTGGCAAAGTCGCCAACAAGAAAACAAGCAAAGCCTACAACTGAAAAAAGTCTTCCCACTTTTTATCCTTTACTTTATCCTTGCCTCTCTCCTCACTACACTACTCACCTCTCTAGGTGTGTCCAGTAGTTTCTTTACCCCTCTCAAAGAACTCTCTAAATTCCTTATTGTCATGGCCATGAGTGCTATCGGTCTCAAAACCAATCTGGTCGCTATGGTCAAATCCAGTGGAAAATCCATTGTTCTCGGAGCCATCTGCTGGATTGCCATCATCCTCACCACTCTTGGTATGCAGACCCTTATCGGCATTTTCTAATACTCTTCGAAAATCTCTTCAAACCACGTCAACGTCGCCTTGCCGTATATATGTTACTGACTTCGTCAGTTCTATCTACAACCTCAAAACAGTGTTTTGAGCAGCCCGCGGCTAGTTTCCTAGTTTGCTCTTTGATTTTCATTGAGTATAACACAAAAGGTAGCCCATCAGCTACCTTTTTCTTATGCTTCCTCAATCAAGCGAGTATGTTCTCTCTTGATACAGCGATTCATCACGATATCATCACATCCACCATCACGCAAAATCTCTTTCGCTTCTAAACTTTCAAGTCCTAGCTGTGCCCAAAAAATCTTGGCATCAGCTTTGAGAAAATCACGCGCCACATCGGGCAGAAATTCACTGCGACGATAAACAGTGACAATATCTACAGGAAAAGGAATTTCAGCGAGGCTAGCATAAGCCTTTTCACCCAAGATTTCGCCACCTGCCGCCTTGGGATTGACTGGGATGATTTTATAGCCCCGAGCCTGCATTTCCTTTGTCACTCGATTGCTGGTTGTTTCTTCACGGTCAGACAAACCCACCACAGCAAGGGTTTTACTCGTTGCGAGATACTGACGAATCACGCCATCACTTGGATTGATAAATTCTTGACTCATAGAAAACCTCCTTTTTCATCAGTATAGCACATTTTGAAAAGGTTTGCAGAATTCTACTACAAAAAAGGAGGACTAGCCCCCTTTTTATTTAGCCTCGTACCAGGTTGCCCCTTCATTCTCATCTGCGATAAGAGGAACACTGAGTTGAATGGCTTCTTCCATGGTTTGTTTCACCAATTTTTTCATCTCTACCAATTCAGATTTAGGCACTTCAAGGACGATTTCATCGTGCACTTGTAACAGCATCTTAGTCTGATAACCACCTGCAACCAAGGCTTTATCCAGCTGAATCATGGCAATCTTGAGAATATCTGCTGCCGAACCCTGGATAGGTGAGTTGATAGCAGTTCGCTCCGCAAAACCACGAATATTGAAGTTGCGCGAATTGATATCTGGCAACTCACGGCGACGCTTAAAGAGGGTCTCTACATAGCCCTTATCACGCGCCTCCCGCACCACTTCATCCATGTAGTTTTTAATACCTGGAAAACGTTCAAAGTAGGTATCAATGTAGGCTTTGGCTTCCTTACGACTAATTCCCAAATTATTAGACAAGCCAAAGTCTGAAATCCCATAAACCACTCCAAAGTTAACTGCCTTGGCATTGCGACGGTCATTTGCAGTCACATTATCAGGACGCTCAATGCCAAAGACCCGCATGGCTGTCGAAGTATGGATATCTGCCCCCTCTTGGAAGGCCTTAATCAAGTGCTCATCCTTAGAAATATGCGCCAAAACGCGCAATTCAATCTGTGAATAGTCAGAGCTGAGTAGCACACTATCCTCCCACTCTGGCACAAAAGCCTTCCGAATCAAGCGCCCTTGTTCCAATCGGGCAGGAATATTTTGCAAGTTTGGATCCACACTAGACAAACGCCCGGTCTGGGTCAAATCCTGCATATAGCGAGTATGAATCTTTCCATCAGCCAAAATCCAGTCCTGCAAGCCAATTACATAAGTAGATTGAATCTTAGCAATTTGACGGTAATCCAGGATTTTCTTAACAATCGGAGCAATAGGAGCGAGACGCTCCAACACATCCACTGCTGTCGAATAACCTGTCTTGGTTTTCTTAGTGTATTCTAGAGGAAGTCCCAATTTCTCAAAGAGAAGCACGCCCAACTGCTTAGGCGAGTTGACATTAAACTCCTCACCAGCCAGCTCGTAAATCTCTTGAGTCAGTTTTTCAATGACAAGCTCATTTTCAGCCTGCATCTCAAGCAAGGTCTCTTTCTTGACCATAATCCCAGCAATTTCCATCTTGGCAAGGACAAAAGCCAGAGGTTGCTCCATATCATAAAGAAGCTCTAATTGCCCATTTTCGCTGAGTTTTTCAAGTAAAATAGGCTCTGTTTCTACCAAAACAGCAAGTTTACAAGCTAAGTGTTCCAAGAATTTCTCACGTTCAGGAATGGCCTTTTTAACACCCTTACCGTAGAAAGTTTCATCATCAACCAAGTAAGTCTGACCATAAAGACTAGCGATGGTCGCAATTTCATTGTCCTCCACAGTCGAAAGGAGGTATTTAGCCAAACGGATGTCAAAAGCAGGCGCCTGCAAATCCACACCAAAACGTTGCAAAAGAACTTTAACCTTCTTAAAGTCATAAACTCTCAGAGATGTTTTTTCTAAGAAATCCTTGAAAATCGGGTCTTGCAACAGCTCAAGCTTGTCTGTGGCATAGAGCTTATCCCCACAAGACCAGGCAAATCCAACCAAATTATCCGTATGGTAATTCTCACCAAAAAGCTCAAAGTGGAAGATAGACTCTTCACTCAGCATATCTTGACTGATTTGGTCAACAATAGTAAAATCCAAACCCTCAGCCACATCAGCTGACGACACATTTAAAGCCTGCTTGAGCTGTTTGAAGCCCATCTCATCGTAAAATTTCCCAAGATTTTCAACATCTGGACCACTATAGACCAAGTCCTCTAAACCAATCGCAATCGGTGCCTTGGTATCAATGGTCGCTAGTGTTTTAGACAAAAAGGCCTGTTCCTTGTCATTGATGAGATTTTCCTTCATCTTAGAAGTCTTCATTCCATCAATATTTTCATAAATCCCCTCAAGCGAACCATGCTCCAGCAAGAGCTTAATACCCGTCTTTTCACCGACTTTGGTCACCCCAGGGATATTATCCGACTTATCACCCATGAGCGCCTTGAGATCGATAAACTGAGCTGGTGTGAGGCCCATTTCTTCCATGAGGTAATCTGGCGTAAAGGACTCAAACTCAGCCACACCTTTCTTGGAAATTTCAACCACCGTATGCTCATCCGTCAGCTGAATCAAATCCTTGTCCCCACTGACAATGGTAATATCAAAACCATCCTGCTCTGCTAGCTTATCCAGCGTCCCAATGATGTCATCCGCCTCATACTGAGCCAGCTCATAGTGACGAATCCCCATATGATCCAGCAACTCACGAATGAAAGGAAATTGCTCACGAAACTCATCAGGAGTCTTGGCCCGACCACCCTTATAGTCCGCATACATCTCTGTCCGGAAGGTCGTCTTTCCCGCATCAAAAGCCACCAAAATATGACTCGGCTCAACCCGCTCCAACAAATGACTCAACATCAACTGAAAACCATAAATCGCATTGGTATGCAAACCAGCCGCATTCTTAAAACGGTCCAACTGCTGATACAGCGCAAAAAACGCCCGAAAAGCTACAGAAGACCCATCAATCAATAATAATTTTTTCTTATCCATACACCCATTATAAAGGAAAGAATCAAAAAATACCATTGGGAAGAGCTAGAGCAAGTATTTTTCAAACTTTTTCCGAATAAATAGATAGAGCCAGAGAATTTAGTAAACCTAGATTTAAAAATGTGCTATAATATAGTATATTGAATCTATAATAGTACACCTTGACTGCTAAAATATTTCTATAAATTAATTTGACTTTTCTGATAGAGTTGTTCACATCTTATTTCAACTCACTATAGAAGGAGGAAAAGGAGGGCTGGGTGGCTAACTTCATTATAGAACTTTCAAAAAGATGAAAAAATAGCGTCAAAGAGGCTTTTTTCTCTTTAAAACAGGAAATCTCAAAGACAATCTTGCGACTATCCAAACTGTATGAATAGCGAGACATAACTTACTTCGCTAATACTATCTTATAAAAAGATAGAAATGTCAAGCAAAAATGACAAGTATTTTGATAATAAACTTGCCATCCCATCAACTTTCTACTATATAAAGTATGAACTCATAGCAAGGACTCAAACTCAGCCACGGTCATGCCTAATTGCTCACTCGCAACCTCAGGTGTTAGAAGACCTTGACGTACTAGATTTACTAAACCTACTTTTAATCCCTCTTCAAGGCCTTCTTCTCGTCCTTGTTCACGACCCTCTGCACGACCACGTTCAATACCACGCTCCAGTCCTTATTCAAGGCCTTCAGCCCTAGCGGTTTCCAAGGCATAGTCCTGTGCTAACAAGACTTGTTCTTCTCGCATATGTAGTTGACTAAACATTTTCCTGTCCCCTCGGACCAGCTCTTGTAGTCCAGCAGTTGATTTGCTTGGGTAATGGCTCGTTGCGGTTGCTGGGTAAAGGGCTTGTTCCCGAAAAACTCCAACCATGGCTTGCGAACCTTGTCTTTGCTGGTTTCTCTGTATTTTTTAATTCCAAGAATGCCATCTTAACCAGATGGTTTTCCTGTCCATTGTTGGTAATCGCCAATACCTCACCTGTTGTGTCTTCGCGCATACTAAAGCTATGAAAAGCCAGGTCATCTGAGAAATAATTACTATCCACGATAGCAATGGCGTAAACAGGAGCGATGTGTTTGTAGCTCTAGTGAGTATCACCTTCTCGCTGACGAATTTTTTCAAGATTTTGATTAACCTGACTGCACAGGTAAGCCCACAAGTGATTAATGAAAAAATTCTGATGATGGACTTGAATCTCAATAATTACTTGAGTACCGTTATCCAACTCCGCCAAGACGTCTATATTGGTATAAAAATCCTGCACCGAGTAAGGCATGGAGAGTAATACGTGAATATTGCTACCCTCCAAAATGGTCACATTTTTGGCTGGCAAATCCAGCATATCGCGAATAAATTGACAAGTGATTTCTGGATTGCTAAAGATTTTCTTAGCTACCAAGTCATTGGTTGGGCTAATGCCCGGATGACGTACAGTCATATTTCTTTTCTTTTTATTATATCACAGTTTTAAATCTAGCTTTACTAGATTCACCGCTACTAT
>ERZ1023220.18-NODE-18-length-57846-cov-174.444619_pt1 | contig 57846 bp, 47 predicted proteins | sample MGYA00380449_ERZ1023220 | MGnify/ENA primary metagenome ERZ1023220 (study PRJEB33173, sample SAMEA4830396) | metagenome | study: EMG produced TPA metagenomics assembly of the PRJEB25223 data set... | reverse complement strand
GTCTCATGGAAGAACTGGAGATAGCAGGTGTCATCGGTCCAGCTGAAGGTACCAAACCTCGAAAAGTGTTACAACAATAAAAAAATAGCTTCTTTCCAAGTTTGGAGGGAAGCTATTTTAGTGGCTATTGATTGCTTTTATTTTCTGAAGTTGGCGCATTGGACTGTTTTTCGTTTTCAGTAGCAGGTTTACTTGAAGCAGGAGTAGAAGAGTCCTGAGTTGCTGTTTTCTGATCTTCTTTTTTCTCTTCCTTGACGCTAGATTTTGGCGTTTCTTCTTGTTGTGTTTTTTCTTGAGAAGTGTTATTTTCCTTATTTGGAGTAGTATTTTCCTGAGGGGATTCTTTTTGAATTTCTTTGACAAAGGTTGTCGTCTGGCTTGTCGTAGGTTCTTTTTTGGTATTTTTATTATTATCCAAGGCATTCATGATCGTGATAGTCGCAGTAATCAAGCCGAGGATACTACCGATAGTAGTAATGGTTTTTTGAAAAACAGTAAAGCCTTTTTTGATATGTTCTGTTTTCGGTTTTGAAGTTCTACGATAATTAGACATGCATTCTCTCCTTTGATTATGACTTATTATACTCTGTTTCTTTAAAAAAATCTTAAAAAAAGAGAAATTGCCCTTTCTTGTCGCAAGCTCTGTTTCATGATACAATAGAGGGAGTGATTTTAGAAAGCGTGAGAAACATGATTTACTTTGATAATTCAGCGACGACCAAGCCTTATCCTGAAGCCCTTGAAACCTATATGCAGGTCGCTTCAAAAATTTTAGGAAACCCATCTAGTCTCCATCGTTTGGGAGACCAAGCAACACGAATATTAGATGCTTCTCGCCAACAGATTGCAGATTTAATCGGTAAGAAAAGCGATGAAATCTTCTTTACCTCTGGTGGAACAGAAGGGGATAACTGGGTTATCAAGGGTGTGGCCTTTGAAAAAGCTCAGTTTGGCAAGCACATCATTGTTTCAGCCATTGAACATCTAGCAGTCAAAGAGTCAGCCCTCTGGTTGAAAAGTCAAGGATTTGAAGTGGATTTTGCTCCCGTTGATAAGAAAGGCTTTGTCGATGTTGAGGCGTTAGCAGATTTGATACGTCCTGATACGACCCTCGTTTCCATCATGGCAGTTAACAATGAAATTGGCTCTGTTCAGCCCATTGAGGCTATTTCAGAATTGTTGGCAGATCAGCCGACTATTTCTTTCCACGTTGATGCGGTTCAGGCGCTTGCCAAGATTCCGACTGAAAAGTATCTGACAGAACGGGTGGATTGCGCGACTTTCTCTGGTCACAAGTTCCACGGAGTTCGTGGTGTTGGTTTTGTCTATATCAAGTCTGGCAAGAAGATTACGCCTCTTTTAACAGGTGGTGGTCAGGAGCGCGACTATCGTTCGACAACTGAAAATGTGGCAGGGATTGCAGCGACAGCCAAGGCTCTGCGTTTGTCTATGGAAAAACTGGATATCTTTAGGAGTAAGACAGGGCAGATGAAGGCAGTGATTCGCCAAGCTCTTCTGAACTATCCGGATATTTTTGTCTTTTCAGATGAGGAAAACTTTGCACCTCATATTCTGACTTTTGGAATCAAAGGTGTTCGAGGTGAAGTCATCGTTCACGCCTTTGAAGACTATGATATTTTCATCTCAACAACCTCAGCTTGTTCATCTAAGGCAGGAAAACCAGCCGGTACCTTGATTGCCATGGGAGTGGATAAGGATAAGGCCCAGTCAGCTGTGCGTCTTAGTCTAGACCTTGAAAATGATATGAGTCAGGTCGAGCAGTTTTTGACCAAGTTAAAATTGATTTACAATCAAACTAGAAAAGTAAGATAGGAGCATTCATGCAGTATTCAGAAATTATGATTCGCTACGGTGAGCTGTCAACCAAGGGTAAAAACCGTATGCGTTTCATCAATAAACTTCGCAATAATATTTCAGACGTTTTGTCTATCTATCCCCAAGTTAAGGTAAGGGCAGATCGCGACCGTGCCCACGCTCACCTCAATGGAGCAGATTACACAGCAGTAGCAGAATCGCTCAAACAAGTATTTGGAATTCAGAATTTTTCTCCTGTTTATAAGGTTGAAAAATCTGTAGAAGTTTTGAAGTCTTCTGTCCAAGAGATTATGCGGGACATCTACAAGGAAGGTATGACCTTTAAGATTTCTAGCAAGCGTAGCGACCACAACTTTGAACTTGATAGTTGTGAACTCAACCAAACACTTGGAGGGGCTGTATTCGAAGCCATTCCAAATGTGCAAGTTCAAATGAAAAGTCCTGACATCAATCTTCAGGTGGAGATTCGTGAAGAAGCAGCCTATCTTTCTTATGAAACCATTCGTGGGGCTGGTGGTTTGCCAGTTGGAACTTCAGGTAAAGGGATGCTCATGTTGTCAGGGGGGATTGACTCACCTGTAGCAGGTTATCTTGCTCTTAAGCGTGGGGTGGATATCGAGGCAGTTCACTTTGCTAGTCCACCATATACTAGTCCTGGTGCCCTCAAGAAAGCGCAGGACTTGACCCGTAAATTGACCAAGTTTGGCGGAAATATCCAGTTTATCGAGGTGCCTTTCACAGAGATTCAAGAGGAAATCAAAGCCAAAGCGCCAGAAGCTTATTTGATGACTCTAACTCGTCGCTTTATGATGCGGATTACCGACCGTATTCGTGAGGTACGAAATGGTTTGGTTATCATCAATGGGGAAAGTCTAGGTCAAGTAGCCAGCCAAACCCTTGAAAGTATGCAGGCTATCAATGCTGTTACCAACACTCCCATCATCCGTCCAGTTGTGACCATGGATAAGTTGGAAATCATCAATATTGCACAAGAAATTGATACCTTTGACATTTCTATCCAGCCTTTTGAGGACTGCTGTACGATTTTTGCACCAGATCGTCCAAAAACAAATCCTAAGATTAAGAATGCGGAGCAGTACGAAGCGCGTATGGATGTTGAAGGCTTGGTTGAGAGAGCAGTGGCAGGGATTATGATTACTGAGATTACACCGCAGGTTGAAAAAGATGAAGTTGATGACTTGATTGATAATCTGCTCTAATTTAGAAAATCCAAAAGAATTTAGAAAATTAAATGAAAAAGTTAGTTTTTAATTCCAAAAACGGAAGCAAAACTAACTTTTTTTCTATAATTGTGATATAATAAAATAAAATTTTGAATATAGAGAGTTTTCTGACAATGAATCAATCCTACTTTTATCTAAAAATGAAAGAACACAAACTCAAGGTTCCTTATACAGGTAAGGAGCGCCGTGTACGTATTCTTCTTCCTAAAGATTATGAGAAAGATACAGACCGTTCCTATCCTGTTGTATACTTTCATGACGGGCAAAATGTTTTTTATAGCAAAGAGTCTTTCATTGGACATTCATGGAAGATTATCCCAGGTATCAAACGAAATCCGGATATCAGTCGCATGATTGTCGTTGCTATTGACAATGATGGTATGGGGCGGATGAATGAGTATGCGGCTTGGAAGTTCCAAGAATCTCCTATCCCAGGGCAGCAGTTTGGTGGTAAGGGTGTGGAGTATGCTGAGTTTGTCATGGAGGTGGTCAAGCCTTTTATCGATGAGACCTATCGTACAAAAGCAGACTGCCAGCATACGGCTATGATTGGTTCCTCACTAGGAGGCAATATTACCCAGTTTATCGGTTTGGAATACCAAGACCAAATTGGTTGCTTGGGCGTTTTTTCATCTGCAAACTGGCTCCACCAAGAAGCCTTTAACCGCTATATCGAGTGCCAGAAACTATCGCCTGACCAGCGCATCTTCATCTATGTAGGAACAGAAGAAGCAGATGCTACAGACAAGACCTTGATGGATGGCAATATCAAACAAGCCTATATCGACTCGTCGCTTTGCTATTACCATGATTTGATAGCAGGGGGAGTACATCTCGATAATCTTGTGCTAAAAGTTCAGTCTGGTGCCATCCATAGTGAAATCCCTTGGTCAGAAAATCTACCAGATTGTCTGAGATTTTTTGCAGAAAAATGGTAAGTTAAGAAAGGAAAAAACGAAATGCATATTGAACATCTTAGCCACTGGAGTGGTCATCTTAACCGTGAAATGTACCTTAACCGTTATGGACATGCTGGGATTCCAGTTGTGGTCTTTGCTTCATCAGGTGGTAGTCACAACGAATACTATGATTTTGGCATGATTGATGCCTGCACTTCCTTTATCGAGGAAGGCCGTGTCCAGTTCTTTACCCTATCTAGTGTGGATGGTGAGAGCTGGTTGGCTACTTGGAAAAATGCTCATGAGCAAGCGGAAATGCACCGTGCCTACGAACGTTATGTGATTGAGGAGGCCATTCCTTTTATCAAGCACAAGACAGGTTGGTTTGATGGCATGATGACGACAGGTTGCTCTATGGGAGCCTATCATGCACTCAATTTCTTCCTCCAGCATCCAGATGTCTTTACCAAAGTGATTGCTCTCAGTGGTGTTTACGACGCACGTTTCTTTGTCGGTGATTACTACAACGATGATGCTATTTACCAAAACTCGCCAGTAGATTATATTTGGAACCAAAACGACGGCTGGTTTATTGACCGTTACCGTCAGGCAGAGATTGTGCTGTGTACGGGACTTGGAGCCTGGGAACAAGATGGTTTGCCATCCTTTTACAAGCTCAAAGAAGCCTTTGACCAGAAACAAATTCCAGCCTGGTTTGCTGAATGGGGACATGATGTCGCCCACGACTGGGAATGGTGGCGTAAACAAATGCCTTATTTCCTCGGTAATCTCTATTTATAAAAGGAGTTACCTATGAATTACCTTGTTATTTCTCCCTACTATCCACAAAACTTTCAACAGTTTACCATCGAACTAGCTAATAAAGGCATCACAGTCTTGGGAATTGGTCAAGAGTCTTACGAGCAATTGGATGAGCCCTTGCGCAATAGCTTGACCGAGTATTTTCGTGTTGATAATCTTGAGAACATAGATGAAGTCAAACGTGCAGTTGCTTTTCTCTTTTATAAACATGGTCCAATTGACCGCATCGAGTCTCACAATGAATACTGGCTTGAGCTAGACGCAACACTCAGAGAACAATTCAATGTTTTTGGTGCCAAACCAGAGGATCTCAAAAAGACGAAATATAAGTCTGAAATGAAGAAACTTTTCAAAAAAGCAGGTGTTCCTGTGGTACCTGGAGCTGTTATCAAGACGGAAGCAGATGTTGATCAAGCAGTGAAAGAAATCGGTCTTCCAATGATTGCCAAACCTGATAATGGAGTGGGAGCAGCCGCAACCTTTAAACTTGAGACAGAAGACGATATCAATCACTTCAAGCAAGAATGGGACCATTCAACCCTTTATTTCTTTGAAAAATTTGTCACTTCCAGCGAAATCTGTACCTTTGACGGGCTCATGGACAAGGATGGAAAGATTGTTTTCTCAACAACCTTTGACTACGCCTATACACCGCTTGATCTCATGATTTATAAGATGGACAATTCCTACTATGTGCTCAAGGATATGGTTCCCAAACTACGCAAGTATGGGGAAGCAATTGTCAAAGAATTTGGTATGAAAGAACGGTTTTTCCATATTGAGTTCTTCCGTGAGGGGGACGATTATATTACCATCGAGTACAATAACCGCCCTGCAGGTGGTTTTACCATTGATGTTTATAACTTTGCTCATTCCTTGGACCTTTATCGTGGCTATGCAGCTATTGTCGCAGGAGAGGAGTTCCCGGCGTCAAACTTTGAAGCTCAGTATTGTTTGGCTACTTCTCGCCGTGCAAATGCTCACTATGTTTATTCAGAAGAGGATTTGCTTGCCAAATATAGCCAGCAGTTCAAGGTTAAAAAAGTCATGCCAGCTGCCTTCGCGGAACTTCAAGGAGATTACCTTTATATGCTGACAACTCCGAGTCGACAAGAAATGGATCAGATGATTGCTGATTTCGGACAACGTCAAGAATAAGAACTATCGGATTAAGGAAATTCACTCCCTTAATCCTTTTGTTTTGTCTGGTAAAAAATAAGAGCATCCTAACAAGGTAGCTATCATAAAACTTGTTCGATAACTATTTGAAGCAGGATTAGGTGGCTAGAAATTGAATTTTAACATTTCAATTTAGTCATAGTATTGTGTTTTCGTATCCTTAAATCAGCTAAAAGGATCCATGACGACACCTATACGATATAGTTTTCAAGATACCAAACAAGTCTATTAATACTCAATGAAAATCAAAGAGCAAACTAGGAAGCTAGCCGCAGGTTGCTCAAAACACTGTTTTGAGGTTGTGGATAGAACTGACAGAATACCTACGGCAAGGTGAAGCTGACGTGGTTTGAAGAGATTTTCGAAGAGTATAAAATATTCAGGTGACGCATAGATATAGTTAATTGAAGCTTTGTTTGAAATCTGATAAAATAATGATATTACTAAGTTTTAAAAACTAAAGAAAAGGGAAGATATGATTACAGGCGAATTAAAAAATAAAATCGATCAGTTGTGGGAAATTCTTTGGACAGAAGGAAATGCAAATCCTTTAACAAATATTGAACAGTTGACTTATCTCTTATTTATGAAAGATTTGGATACTGTCGAGCTTGGACGTGAAAGTGATGCTGAATTTCTAGGGATTCCTTATGAGGGAGTTTTTCCAAAAGATAAACCTGAATACCGTTGGTCAACTTTTAAAAACATAGGATATGCTCAGGAAGTTTATCGTTTAATGACTCAGGAGATTTTTCCGTTTATTAAAAATCTCAAGGGGGATACAGATGATACAGCCTTTTCACGATATATGCGAGAAGCTATTTTTCAAATAAATAAACCTGCTACGCTTCAAAAGGCAATTTCTATCTTAGATGTTTTTCCAACTAGGGGATTAGATGTAGATTTTGATAATGACAAACAAAGTATTACTGATATCGGAGATATCTATGAATATCTGTTATCAAAATTGTCGACCGCAGGTAAAAATGGACAGTTCCGTACACCTCGTCACATCATCGATATGATGGTTGAGTTGATGCAACCAACTATCAAAGATATCATCTCAGATCCCGCTATGGGTTCTGCTGGCTTCTTAGTATCCGCTAGCCGTTACTTAAAGCGTAAGAAAGATGAATGGGAAACCAATACAGATAATATCAATCATTTTCATAATCAGATGTTTCATGGAAATGATACGGATACGACTATGTTGAGACTTGGGGCGATGAACATGATGCTACATGGAGTAGAAAACCCACAAATCAGTTACCTTGACTCGCTGTCTCAAGATAATGAAGAAGCCGATAAATATACTTTGGTTTTAACAAATCCTCCTTTTAAGGGCTCACTTGACTACAATTCAACCTATAATGACCTTCTTGCAACCGTAAAAACCAAAAAACAGAATTACTCTTTCTTTCTCTTTTCTTGCGAACTTTAAAACCAGGTGGACGAGCAGCAGTTATCGTACCTGATGGTGTCCTTTTTGGTTCGTCTAAAGCTCATAAAGGAATTCGTCAGGAAATTGTAGAGAACCATAAGATTAATGCTATAATCTCAATGCCTAGTGGTGTTTTCAAGCCTTATGCTGGAGTTTCAACTGCCATTCTCATCTTTACAAAAACTGGCAATGGTGGTACCGACAAGGTCTGGTTTTACGATATGAAAGCGGATGGTTTGAGTTTGGATGATAAATGACAACCGATTAGTGACAATGATATTCCAGATATTATCGAACGCTTTCATCATCTTGAAAAAGAAGTAGAACGTCAGAGAACGGATTAATCTTTCTTTGTTCCAGTTGCTGAGATAAAGGAAAATGATTATGATTTGTCTATCAATAAATATAAAGAGATTGAGTATGAAAAAGTTGAGTATGAACCAACAGAAGTCATATTAAAGAAAATCAATGATTTAGAAAAAGAAATTCAAGCTGGCTTGGCTGAATTGGAAAAATTACTCAAGTAGGGAGGTGGCTGTATGAAAAAAGTGAAGTTGGGGGAAGTCTTATCTCTAAAAAAAGGCAAGAAAGCCACTGTACTTGCTGAACAAACAACTCTAAGCCAACGTTATATTCAAATAGATGATTTAAGAAATAATAATAATTTAAAATTCACTGAAAGTTTAAATATGACTGAAGCACTCCCAGATGATATTCTGATAGCATGGGATGGAGCTAATGCAGGAACAGTTGGTTATGGATTATCGGGAGCTGTTGGTAGTACAATTACGGTCTTAAAAAAGAATGAGCGATACAAAGAAAAAATTATATCAGATTACTTGGGAGTCTTTTTGGAAAGTAAATCGCAGTATTTACGAGATCATTCAACAGGTGCAACAATTCCTCATTTAAACAAGAATATATTACTTGATTTACAATTAGAATTGCTAGGTATCGAAGAACAAGAGAACATTATCTGTATTCTTAATACGATTAAAAGGCTTATTACTAAAAGAAAATTTCAGTTAGATGAACTAAACTTGCTCGTCAAATCCCGATTTAACGAGATGTTTGGGGAAAATAAAATATTTGAAAGCATTGATAACTTATTTGATATTATAGATGGTGATAGGGGCAAAAATTATCCTAAATCAGATGAGTTGTTTAGTGAGGAGTACTGTTTATTTTTAAATACAAAGAATGTTACTAAAAACGGATTTTCATTCGATACAAAGCAATTTATCACTAAAACAAAGGATAAATTACTTCGAAAAGGCAAACTTGAGCGTTATGATATAGTCTTGACAACAAGAGGTACTGTTGGAAATGTAGCGTACTACGATGAATTAATAAAATATAAACATTTACGTATAAATTCAGGTATGGTAATATTACGTCCCAAGACACCAAATCTAAATCAGAAATTTATTATCCATGTTTTAAGGAATAATAATTATAGTCGAGTGATATCAGGAAGTGCTCAGCCTCAGTTACCAATTACAAAATTAAAAAAAATACTTCTCCCCCTCCCCCCTCTTTCCCTCCAAAATGAGTTCGCAGACTTTGTAGCCCAGGTCGACAAATCACAATTTGCTTGTGAGATAGCTATAAAAGTGTGGAGAAATAGCTTGAAATTTAGTATAATATAGCTAAACTATTTGTTTAAAGTGAGAAAAAAATGGGAAATTTTAGCTTTCTTTTAAAAAATGACGAATATGAATCTTTTTCAAAACCTTGCATTGAAGCTGAAAATATGATTGCTACATCAACTGTGGCTACTGCCTTTATGGCGCGTCGTGCTTTGGAGCAGGCTGTCCATTGGATATATAGTCACGATTCATATTTAGAAGCTCCCTATCGTGCTACTCTATCTTCTTTAGTATGGGATGATGATTTTAGGGATATCGTAGATTCTGAACTCCACAAGCAGATAGTTCTGTTGATTCGGTGGGGAAACCATGCTGCTCATGGTGGTGAAATTAAGGAACGAGAAGCGATTTTAGCTTTACATCATTTGTATCAGTTTGTTAATTTTATCGATTATTGTTACAGCAATGAATTTGTGGAGCGTTATTTTAATGAGAAGTGCTTACCACTTTCAGCAAACATCAAATACCGAGAAACTCCACAATCTATGATAAAGTTACAAGACAGTTTACCAGAACTGCCTGATTTTCATGAACAGATGGCTGCTCAGTCCGTAGAAGTTCAAGAGACTTATACTGAAAAACGTGAGACTGCAGCGCAACGGCAAGATGTGCCTTTCCATATTGAACAATTATCTGAGGCAGAGACAAGAAAGCTCTTTATTGATATCGATCTCCGTTTAGCAGGATGGATATTTGAAGAAAACTGTCGTGTTGAGATAGCCGTTGATGGTCTCAAGCACGGTTCAGGAATTGGTTACTGTGACTATGTACTTTATGGTAAAAATGGGAAAATTTTAGCGATTGTAGAGGCTAAAAAAGCCTCTGTCAATCCAGAAGTAGGGGAAGTACAGGTCAAAGAATATGCTGAAGCTCTTGAGAAACATATCGACTATCAGCCAATTTGCTTTATTACAAATGGGTTGAAGCACTATATACTTGATGGTCCGAACCGACGCCAGATTGCAGGCTTTTACTCTCAAGAAGAATTGCAATTAGTGATGGATAGACGTCATCTTCAAAAACCACTTGAGGATATTTCTAGTAAAATTAGAGACGATATTTCCGGGCGTTACTACCAAAAACATGCGATTGCAAGCGTTTGTGAAGCTTTCTCTGATCATCGTAGACAGGCACTTTTGGTTATGGCAACTGGGGCTGGGAAAACTCGTACAGCAGTTTCTCTAGTTGATATCTTATCACGTCATAACTGGGTAAAAAACGTTCTCTTCTTAGCCGATAGAACTTCCTTGGTTAAGCAAGCATATGATTCGTTTAGAAAATTACTCCCAGATCTTTCCGTTTGTAACTTCTTAGAAGATAAAGAAGGAGCTCAATCAAGTCGCATGGTCTTTTCAACTTATCCGACCATGATTGGAGCGATTAGTGGTCAAGAAGAAGTAAATCAATGCCCTTTCACTGTTGGGCATTTTGACCTTATCATAATTGACGAATCTCACCGTTCTATTTATCAGAAATACAAGTCCATTTTTGATTATTTTGATGCAAGAATTGTAGGCTTAACAGCTACTCCGCGTCAAGATTTAGATAAAAACACCTATGGATTCTTTAATTTGGAGAATGGGGTTCCAACATATGCATATGATTTGGAAGAGGCTGTTAAAGACGGATATTTAGTAGCCTATCATTCTATCGAAACCAAACTGAAACTACCTACGGATGGTCTACATTATGATGATTTGTCCGAAGAAGAAAAGGAACATTTTGATAGCAAATTTGAAGACGATATCTGTGAAAAAGATATTGATGGGAGTGTATTTAATTCCTTTATTTTCAATAAAAGTACAGTAGAAATTGTTTTAAATGAACTCATGACAAGAGGAATTCAGACAGCCTCGGGTGATGAAATTGGTAAAACTATTATTTTTGCTAAAAATCATGATCATGCGGAATATATCAGAGGTATTTTTAACAACCGCTATCCTGAAAAAGGGAGCGACTATGCTCAGGTGATTGATTATAGTATTAAGCATTATCAGACCTTGATTGATGATTTTAAAATTAAGGAGAAGTATCCTCAAATTGCGATTTCTGTCGATATGTTAGATACAGGTATTGATGTACCAGAGGTTGTTAATTTAGTCTTCTTCAAGAAAGTACGCTCTAAAACTAAGTTTTGGCAGATGATTGGTCGAGGAACCCGTCTATGTAAAGATTTATTTGGACCTGAGCAGGATAAGGAAAACTTCTTGGTATTTGATTATGGGGACAATTTTGATTATTTTCGTGCAGATCCAAGAGATGGAGAGGGTCGTCACATTGTTTCGTTGACTCAGCGTTTATTTAATATCAAAGTGGACTTGATTCGAGAACTTCAGGGACTCCAATACCAAGAAAATCAGTTTGCGAGAGCATACCGTCAGCAGCTTGTCTCGGAACTTCAAGGTCGTATAGAGAGCTTAAATGAGTTGGACTTCAGGGTTCGTATGGTTTTAGATACAGTTTATAGCTATAGGAAATTGGAAAGTTGGTAGAATCTAACTGCTGTTACAAGTGAAACCATTCAAAAAAATCTTTCTCCGCTTTTATTTGATGAAGATAAAGAAGATGAGATGGCGAGGAGATTTGATTTGTGGTTGCTTCATATTCAGTTGGGGCAACTGACAGCTAAATCTTCCACTGTTCATATTTCCCAAGTGATGAAGACGGCTCGAGCTCTTTCTGCTATTGGCAATATCCCGCAGGTTTTTGAGTAGGCTGAAATTATCAGGAAAGTACAGGAGCCTGAATTTTGGAAAGAAGTTAGCTTGTCTGATTTGGAAAAAATTCGTCTTGCTATTCGAGATTTATTACAGTTTTTGGATAAAACAGACCGTAAACCCTACTATGTTAACTTTGAAGATCGTATACTCTCTACTGTTCACGAGACCACAGCATTTTTGCAGGTCAACGATCTTCGGTCTTACAATGAAAAAGTTGAGCATTACTTGAAAACTCATCTGGATGAGGAGTCCATTTCTAAGCTATACCATAATAAAAAGTTGACATCTGATGATATGCTTGCACTTGAAAAATTGCTCTGGGAAAAACTAGGTAGTAAAGCAGACTACCAAAATCATTATGAAAATAAGGCAATTCCGAGGTTGGTTCGTGAGATTATTGGCTTGGATAGAGAGTCTGCCAATCGCATTTTTTCTAAATTTTTGTCGGATGAGAACCTTAATGCTAGGCAGATTTCATTTGTAAAATTGATTGTAGATTACATTGTAGAAAATGGTTTCTTAGAGATGAAAGTATTAACGCAAGAGCCGTTTAAATCTCATGGCTCTGTTCAACTACTCTTCCAACACCAACTACCAGTACTTCGTAATATTGTTCAAACCATTGAGCTCATCAATGATCGAGCTGGAGAAGCGGCTTAAATTCTAAAGTGATTGCCATGCTGAGACTCATTTAAAATTAAAAAGAGTAGAAATTTATGCTATATATGAGAAGTTTTATTAGGAAGAATGTCATCGTTTTCCTAGAATACAGTATCAGTTGTTAAGTGGTTTATAAATTTCAAAGTAGATACTTGTACCACGATGTTTGCTGATCGAGTTATTAACAAAAGAGCTACTTTGATTTTAAAGAAATAGAAAACAAAAAGCCGAGCAAGAATTCAATTGCAGGAGAAAATGAAATAATACTCAATGAAAATCAAAGAGCAAACTAGGAAACTAGCTGCAGGCTGCTCAAAACACTGTTTTGAGGTTGTAGATAAGACTGACGAAGTCAGCTCAAAACATGGTTTTGAGGTTGTAGATGAAACTGACGAAGTCAGTAACCATACCTACGGCAAGGCGACGTTGACGCGGATTGAAGAGATTTTCGAAGAGTATAAATCTTCCTAGGATAAAGCAAAACGCATAGTATCAAGGGTTTTCAACACTTGATACTATGCGTTTTCTGATGTTAAAGACTTTCTACCAGATTTTTTTAAAGCATAATTGTTAGTTGTAGTCATTTATTATTCTTCAAAGAAAAATGGTGGGGCGAATTTTTTCAGTTCTTCAAAGCACTTTTGAGCAGTATCTGCATCTTCACAGATGATAAGACAGACATCATTACCACAAAGGGTAGCGATAGCGTCAGGGAAGCACAAAGTATCAATGATAGAACCAAAGGATTGAGCCAGTCCAGGAAGGGTTTTTAGTAGGACTTGGTGTTGAACTGGGCGCATCCAGACAAGGGCGTCTTCCATGTAGAGTTCGAGACGTTTTTCCCATTTTGAGATGGAACCATTGTTAAGAACATAATAAGCGCTATCTTCTTCGCGGACTTTTGATAGGTTCATATTTTTGATGTCGCGTGAGAGGGTTGCCTGAGTTACTTGAATGTCGTTCTCAGAAAGAAGGGCTTGCAACTCAGCCTGTGTATGAATCTTGTTTTTTGTGATAAGAGCGCGTATAAGTTGGTGGCGGTGTTCTGATTTATTCATAATACTGTAACTCCTTTTAGCAAGGTAAGGTAAGCATGGACTGAGCGAGGTCGACAGTCAAGTGGTAGTCTGTATTGTCACGGATGGTGATTTCAAAGTCAGTAGTATAGAGGACTAAACGGAGAGTGTCTCCTTCTTTTAGCTTGTAAATAGTTGGCTGCAGTTCAAATTGAACGTCCATCCATTCATCTGCAGTAATATCCTCTACTAACAGTAAATCATTTCTATTTTGTAAATTAAGGTAACCTTTTGTCACGACTCGTTGTGCCTCTGGTCTAAATGGCAATTCACAGAGATTTTCCAACATGTGATAGCGACCGTTATCAATGGTTCTAGCACTTAAAATAGCTGGATAAGGTTGTAGGTATTTCTTTTGCCCAAATTCTAGCAGTTGGGCAGATAAGAGCCCCTTGTTTGTACTGGATTTGATACGAAGATTGAGCTGAGCGCGACCGTTTAGGTGGAGATCTTTAGTCACAGGAAGGTTAATAGTAATCTGATTGGCTTTCCCTTGATAGAGCTCTGTATTGAAGGTTTGGTATGTCTTACCATAGCGCTCAAAATCCTTATCTGGGTACTGGTTTTGAATAGCTTGCTCTTCTTGACCAAGTGAGAAGGTTTCACAGTTTTCTTGCCCACCGAAGTTATCAAGTGATAACCAAGTCTGTGGAGCTGTATTGTCCTGCCAGATAACAGTAGGAAGTTGAAAGTCTGTTTCCTGTCCTAGTAATTTCTTGGTCAATAAGGCATTTATGGACTCACGGAAGTCAATTGATTGCCAATTGTTCATGTAAACATGAGCACCATTATGGAAAAAGAGATGCTTGTGTATATGAGTAGGAAGAGCATGGAACATCTGGTAAACATGAAGTGGTTTGACATTCCAATCCTGAGAACCATGAGTAAAGACAACCTCTGCCTTTACTTTATGGGCATTGAGCAGATAATTGCGGTCATGCCAAAACTGATTGTAGTCCCCAGTTTTTCGGTCTAGCTGAGCTTTCACTTTTTCTAAGTCAGCTTGGTGAGCTTCATTGCCACGGATATAGTCGCCAGCTAAGAGATTACGAGAATAGGTTAACTCAGCAAGGGAGTCAAAGTCCTCACCTGGATAACCACCTGGGCTAGTCACCAGACCGTTTTCACGGTAGTAGTTGTACCATGATGAAATTCCTGCCTCGGCAATGATAACTTCTAAACCATCGACTCCTGTAGTCGCAAGACCATTGGACATGGTACCTAGATAGGAAAGTCCTGTTGTAGCAACTTTTCCGTTTGACCAATCAGCCTTGACTTGACGCTGGCGCGTGTGATCAGTAAAGGCACGGCAACGGCCGTTAAGCCAATCGATGACATTTTTATAAGCCTCGATTTGCTGGTAGTCTCCATTAGTCATGAAACCTGTCGAGTCTTTGGTACCAACACCTGAGACATAGAGATTGGCAAAGCCTCTCGGAAGGAAGTAGTCGTTTAGTGTATAGCTAGAGTTGATGTGAGTTAGCTTTTCCTCAGCCTCTGCTACAAGCTCAGCTTGACCTTGGGGTTGGACGAGATTTAGTTGAGGTTGCTCTAGCTCAATCTTGTGAGGAAGCTTAACCTCAAGCTCGCCCTCCATCTTGTAGAGAGCCTTGTCACTAGCCTTGTCATTGGTTCCCTGATGATAAGGGCTGGCTGTCATGATGGCAGGGATTTTTCCATCAAAACGAGGGCGAATAATGCTAACCTTTACTAGGTCTGGTAGCCCTTTTTGGTCAGTATCGACACGAGACTCAACGTAAACGACTTCACGAATGACATCCTGGCTAGAAAAAGTGGCCAAACTCTTGCCGTTAAAGTAGTGGTAGTCATTATCCTCCGGAATAAGACCATCACTAACAAGTTGGTCGATAAGAGTATTTCCTTTTTTGGTGCGAGTATTGAGTAACTGATAGAGATTTTCAATCAAGTCACCATATATAATGGGAAATCCAGTTTCTTTACGAAAAACGTCACTATCTTCGAAGTCAACCAAATAAGCAAAGCCTAAAAGTTGAAAAGCAACAGTATAAAAAATATCTGCTGTCAGTTCATTTTCCGATTGAAAAAATGTCAGCAGGTCTGTTTTTTTATCAGCTGCTAGGATGGAAAGTGGGTAGTTGGTGTCTTGATAAGTGAAAAAGAAACGACGTAAAAAGGTTTCAAGTGAGTCTTTGTGATTGGCTGTATTTTGTAAATTAAAGCCACATTTTTTTAGTTCAGATAAGACATTTTCTTTTGGAAAATTGATATAACTATATTGATTAAAACGCATAGAACCTCCATATAGAATGACAGTTAAGGTTATTATATCAAAAAAAAAGCAGAAAGGGAATTGTTAACTTCAAAAGGAAATAATCCAATAAAAATGAATAAAGTACTAAATTCAATATAGAGAACAGAGTAACAATAAGAATAATAGATAGGGTATAAAAGTTCTAGGAGATTTATATTATATGCTTTCTGTTTTTATATACAATATAGTATAAATATAAAAACGATAACAAAAATACAAATGAATAGAAAATAAATTAGTAAGCTGATGAAATTTTTCTCAAGAGAAGCCATTTATAGGTGAAAATGGTATAATATAGTGAGAAGGATAGAGGAGAAGTGTAAATTGATCGCACAACTAGATACAAAAACAGTCTATAGTTTTATGGAAAGCGTCATTTCGATCGAAAAGTATGTGAGAGTAGCTAAAGAATACGGCTACACTCATTTGGCTATGATGGATATTGACAATCTTTATGGCGCTTTCGACTTTCTAGAGATTACAAAAAAATACGGCATTCATCCTTTGCTAGGGCTTGAAATGACAGTGTTTGTAGATGATCAGGAAGTGAATTTGCGCTTTTTAGCTCTATCTAGTGTGGGCTATCAGCAGTTGATGAAGCTTTCGACAGCCAAGATGCAGGGGGAGAAAACTTGGTCAGTCCTGTCCCAGTACCTGGAAGATATCGCGGTCATTGTGCCTTATTTTGATAGAGTTGAGTCGTTAGAACTAGGCTGTGATTACTATATAGGGGTTTATCCAGAAACACTAGCAAGCGAATTTCATCATCCTATCTTACCTCTTTATCGGGTCAACGCTTTTGAAAGCAGGGATAGAGAAGTTCTTCAAGTTTTAACAGCGATTAAAGAAAATCTACCGCTCAGAGAAGTTCCCTTGCGTTCGAGACAAGATGTCTTTATATCAGCAAGTTCTTTAGAGAAACTATTCCAAGAGCGTTTTCCGCAAGCTTTGGACAATTTAGAAAAGCTTATTTCAGGCATTTCTTACGACTTGGATACTAGTCTGAAACTGCCTCGTTTTAATCCAGCTAGACCAGCAGTAGAGGAGTTGAGAGAGCGTGCTGAACTGGGGCTTGTTCAGAAGGGGTTGACTAGTAAAGAATATCAAGATAGACTAGACCAAGAATTGTCTGTTATTCATGATATGGGCTTTGATGATTATTTCTTGGTTGTTTGGGATTTGTTGCGTTTTGGACGATCGAATGGCTATTATATGGGAATGGGAAGGGGTTCTGCAGTAGGCAGTTTGGTTTCTTATGCCTTAGACATCACGGGGATTGACCCAGTAGAGAAAAATCTGATTTTTGAACGCTTTCTTAATCGTGAACGCTATACCATGCCTGATATTGATATTGATATCCCAGATATTTATCGTCCAGATTTTATCAGATATGTTGGTAATAAATATGGTAGTAAACATGCGGCACAAATCGTTACTTTTTCAACCTTTGGAGCCAAGCAAGCTCTTCGAGATGTCTTGAAACGCTTTGGTGTGCCAGAGTATGAATTATCTGCAATTACTAAGAAAATCAGTTTTCGTGACAATCTTAAGTCGGCCTATGAGGGCAATCTCCAGTTTCGTCAGCAAACCAATAGTAAGTTAGAATACCAAAAAGCTTTTGAGATTGCTTGCAAGATAGAGGGCTATCCAAGGCAAACCTCTGTCCATGCGGCTGGTGTTGTAATTAGTGACCAAGATTTAACCAACTACATTCCTCTAAAGTATGGTGATGAAATTCCACTGACTCAGTATGATGCTCATGGAGTTGAGGCTAGCGGACTTTTGAAGATGGACTTTCTGGGACTACGAAATTTGACCTTTGTCCAGAAGATGCAAGAGTTGCTTGCTGAAATAGAAGGTATTCATCTGAAAATTGAAGAAATCGATTTAGAAGACAAAGAAACGTTAGCTTTATTTGCCTCTGGTAATACAAAAGGTATCTTTCAATTTGAGCAACCAGGTGCCATTCGTCTGCTTAAGCGTGTGCAACCAGTCTGTTTTGAAGATGTCGTCGCGACTACTTCTCTAAATCGACCGGGTGCTAGTGACTATATCAATAATTTTGTGGCAAGAAAGCATGGGCAGGAAGAAGTGACTGTTCTGGATCCAGTACTGGAGGATATTTTGGCTCCAACCTACGGCATAATGCTCTATCAGGAGCAGGTTATGCAGGTTGCCCAGCGACTTGCCGGATTTAGTCTTGGGAAAGCCGATATTTTGCGTCGGGCTATGGGGAAAAAGGATGCCTCTGCCATGCATGAGATGAGGGCTTCCTTTATTCAAGGTTCATTAGAAGCTGGTCATACTGTGGAAAAAGCAGAGCAGGTCTTTGATGTTATGGAGAAGTTTGCAGGTTATGGTTTTAACAGGTCACACGCCTATGCCTACTCAGCCTTGGCCTTCCAGTTGGCTTATTTCAAAACGCATTATCCAGCCATTTTTTATCAGGTCATGTTAAATTCTTCCAACAGTGATTACTTAATAGATGCACTTGAAGCAGGTTTTGAAGTAGCCTCTCTATCCATCAACACCATTCCCTATCACGATAAAATTGCCAACAAGGCCATCTATCTAGGTTTGAAATCCATTAAAGGAGTCAGTAATGATTTAGCTCTCTGGATTATTGAAAATAGACCTTATTCTAACATTGAAGATTTTATAGCTAAATTACCTGAGAATTATCTGAAACTTCCTCTGCTAGAACCTTTGGTAAAAGTTGGTCTTTTCGATTCATTTGAAAAAAATCGTCAAAAAGTATTTAATAACTTAGCTAATCTATTTGAATTTGTGAAAGAGTTGGGAAGTTTGTTTGGAGATGCTATTTATAGTTGGCAGGAATCGGAAGATTGGACGGAACAAGAAAAATTTTATATGGAACAAGAGCTTTTAGGGATAGGTGTCAGCAAACATCCACTACAAGCTATTGCAAGTAAGGCTATTTACCCGATTACCCCAATCGGAAATTTGTCAGAAAATAGCTATGCTATTATCTTGGTTGAAGTTCAGAAAATAAAAGTGATTCGTACCAAAAAGGGTGAAAATATGGCCTTCTTACAGGCAGATGATAGTAAGAAAAAATTGGATGTCACTCTCTTTTCAGACTTATATCGTCAGGTTGGACAGGAAATAAAAGAGGGAGCCTTCTACTATGTAAAAGGAAAAATACAATCACGTGATGGCCGTCTGCAAATGATTGCACAAGAAATAAGAGAAGCAGTTGCTGAACGCTTTTGGATACAGGTGAAAAATCATGAATCGGATCAAGAAATTTCACGCATTTTAGAACAATTTAAAGGCCCAATCCCAGTCATCATCCGGTATGAAGAGGAACAGAAAACCATCGTTTCTCCCCATCATTTTGTAGCTAAATCCAATGAATTAGAGGAGAAATTGAATGAAATCGTTATGAAAACGATTTATCGCTAAAAATACGGAAAATAGAAGAATTTTAAAATCAAATGTGATATAATCAAGAAGAATGTTAAAAGAAAAAGGAGCATAAACCAATATGAAACGTATTGCTGTTTTGACTAGTGGCGGAGACGCACCTGGTATGAACGCTGCCATCCGTGCAGTTGTTCGTCAAGCAATTTCAGAAGGAATGGAAGTGTTTGGTATCTATGACGGATATGCTGGTATGGTTGCCGGTGAAATTCATCCCCTAAATGCAGCTTCAGTAGGAGACATCATTTCTCGTGGTGGTACTTTTCTTCACTCAGCTCGTTATCCAGAGTTCGCTCAACTTGAAGGGCAACTTAAAGGGATTGAGCAATTGAAAAAACACGGAATTGAAGGTGTAGTTGTTATCGGTGGTGACGGATCTTACCACGGCGCTATGCGTTTGACTGAACATGGCTTCCCAGCTATTGGTCTTCCAGGTACAATCGATAACGATATCGTTGGTACTGACTTTACAATCGGTTTTGACACAGCGGTTACTACTGCCATGGACGCTATCGATAAGATTCGTGATACATCATCAAGTCACCGTCGTACTTTTGTAATCGAAGTTATGGGACGTAACGCTGGTGATATCGCTCTTTGGGCTGGTATTGCAACTGGTGCTGATGAAATCATCATCCCTGAAGCAGGCTTCAAGATGGAAGATATCGTAGCAAGCATCAAAGCTGGTTATGAATGTGGTAAAAAACACAATATCATCGTCTTAGCTGAAGGTGTGATGTCAGCGGCTGAATTTGGTCAAAAACTTAAAGAAGCTGGAGATACAAGCGACCTTCGTGTAACAGAACTTGGACATATTCAACGTGGTGGTTCTCCAACTGCGCGTGACCGTGTTTTGGCGTCACGTATGGGTGCACATGCTGTTAAACTTCTTAAAGAAGGTATCGGTGGTGTTGCGGTTGGTATTCGTAACGAAAAAATGGTTGAAAATCCAATTCTTGGTACTGCAGAAGAAGGGGCATTGTTTAGCCTTACTGCAGAAGGTAAGATTGTGGTTAACAACCCACACAAAGCCGATATTGAGCTATCTAGCTTGAATAAGAGCTTGTCATAATTTACAATTTAGTTAATAAGACCAAAAAGGTCATATATATAAAGGAGTCACAAAAATCATGAACAAACGTGTAAAAATCGTTGCAACTTTGGGTCCTGCGGTAGAAATCCGTGGTGGTAAAAAATTCGGTGAGGACGGATACTGGGGTGAAAAACTTGATGTTGAAGCTTCAGCTAAAAACATTGCTAAATTGATTGAAGCTGGTGCTAACACATTCCGATTCAACTTCTCACACGGCGACCACCAAGAACAAGGTGAGCGTATGGCAACTGTTAAACTTGCGGAAAAAATTGCAGGTAAAAAAGTTGGTTTCCTTCTTGATACAAAAGGACCTGAAATCCGTACAGAATTGTTCGAAGGTGAAGCTAAAGAATATTCATACAAAACTGGTGAAAAAATTCGTGTTGCAACTAAACAAGGAATCAAATCAACTCGTGAAGTGATTGCGTTGAACGTTGCTGGTGCTCTTGATATCTATGATGATGTTGAAGTTGGTCGTCAAGTTTTGGTTGACGATGGTAAACTTGGTCTTCGTGTGGTTGCTAAAGATGATGCAACTCGTGAATTTGAAGTTGAAGTTGAAAACGATGGTATCATCGCTAAACAAAAAGGTGTGAACATCCCTAACACTAAAATTCCTTTCCCAGCTCTTGCTGAACGCGATAACGACGATATCCGTTTCGGTCTTGAACAAGGTATCAACTTCATCGCAATTTCATTCGTACGTACTGCAAAAGATGTGAACGAAGTTCGTGCAATCTGTGAAGAAACTGGAAACGGACATGTTCAATTGTTCGCTAAAATCGAAAACCAACAAGGTATCGATAACTTAGACGAAATCATCGAAGCAGCTGATGGTATTATGATTGCTCGTGGTGATATGGGTATCGAAGTACCGTTCGAAATGGTTCCAGTTTATCAAAAAATGATTATCAAGAAAGTCAATGCTGCAGGTAAAGTTGTTATCACTGCAACAAACATGCTTGAAACAATGACTGAAAAACCACGTGCAACTCGTTCAGAAGTATCAGACGTATTCAACGCTGTTATCGACGGAACTGACGCTACAATGCTGTCAGGCGAGTCTGCAAACGGTAAATACCCACTCGAGTCAGTAACTACAATGGCTACAATCGACAAGAACGCTCAAGCTCTTCTTAATGAATACGGACGTCTTGATTCAGATTCATTTGAGCGTAACTCTAAGACAGAAGTAATGGCTTCTGCTGTTAAAGATGCTACTAACTCAATGGATATCAAATTGGTTGTAACTCTTACTAAGACAGGTCATACTGCACGTTTGATTTCTAAATACCGTCCAAATGCTGACATCTTAGCATTGACATTTGACGAATTGACAGAACGTGGCTTGATGTTGAACTGGGGTGTTATCCCAATGTTGACAGATGCTCCATCTTCAACTGACGATATGTTCGAAATCGCTGAACGTAAAGCGGTAGAAGCAGGTCTCGTTGAGTCAGGCGATGATATCGTTATCGTTGCTGGTGTGCCAGTAGGAGAAGCTGTTCGCACAAACACAATGCGTATCCGCACAGTACGTTAAGAAAAATATAAAAACCTATCATATCCAGCTTTAGAGCTTGTGTGATAGGCTTTTTGTATAGAGGGTAAGAAAGAGGCAAAACTTTCATAATGGATTGATACTCTTCGAAAATCAAATTCAAACCACGTCAGCGTCGCCTTACCGTACTCAAGTACAGCTTGCGGCTAGCTTCCTAGTTTGCTCTTTGATTTTCATTGAGTATGAAATAAGATATGCACAAATTGATTAGAAAGTCAAATGAATTTCTACAAATGTTTTAGCAATCGTAATGTACTTGTCTAGATTCGATCTGATATATTTTCGATTTAATGATATGGTATTTAAAACCTCCAAAGTAGCTTGCTCCATTCTTTTACTTACGTGAGTGTAGATGTTATTTACTGTTTTAGCGTTTTTGTGTTCCACTCTAACCATTATAGCATTCTTCTCAGCTAGTGTACTAAGGAGTGTGTGCCTGAAAATATGGGAACTAAGGGGCTGGTTTATCGGTTTCTCTAGTTTAGTATTTGCCTTTTGCAAAGTGATCTTAAATGCCTTTCTCTAAATTTACATATCACTATTGTTTAACAAAATCTAATCTACTTTAGGTCACTTATTCTTTTTTTGAAATGTAGAATGAACTTTTTCAAAGTTTTTCGAATCTTTTAAAATCTGTTTGTTTTATATCGCCATTCTCCCCCTTTTTTAATTCTCCCTATATAGCCTGACAACTTTCCCGATGGTACGAATATGGTTGCTTTCGTCTAGGTGGATGTCGGGGTATTTGGGATTGAGTTTTTTTAAGGTAGCCTTGGCGGAGTTTCTTGACATAGTTAGCGCCGTCTACTTGGAAGATGCCGATGGTATTATAGTCAATCTGTGGGGTATTCTTGATAAATAGGTAGTCGCTGTTTCTTATCTTTGGCTCCATGGACTTGCTGACGACATAAGCGATTGGGTCGTAGTCGTCTGGGATAATGGAAACTCCATATCTAAATCGTTGTCCTGCATCGAGCGGCTACCTGCAGAGATAAACTACCTAACACGAGAGTAAGTAGTCTGTCTGTAGTCGTCCAGTCTGATGATTTTTACGATACTTCGTTTTTCTGCTCATACAGTTGCCTCTAGGCATAGGTTAGGACTTTACCTTGTCTGGGTGGTGCCCGTTGGTCGTAGATAGATTGGATATCGCTAGGAGAATCCTTTTGAACTGGAGGAAAGAGGGCATCGATCAAGCTACTGAATACTTTAACTAAGTCAAATATAGTATTTTTCTTAGTAGACCTAACCCTTTTTTCATAATTTCTAATGGTGTTTTTACTTATACCTATCTTAGTACCCAATTCTTATTGAGTCCAACCATTACTAGTCTATATTGTTTTATAGTTGATTGAGTTTGGAATAGTACGCTGTAGCTGCTAAAACATTTCTAGAAATTAATTTGACTTTCCTAATAGAGTTGTTCATATCTTATTTCAATCTACTATATTTTTCACCTCTAACAATCGCAATCTCTTCTTTATCCATGAATGAAATCGCTTTCTATTTTTGTAAGTAAAGCATAACACGAAATCCACGAAAATGAAAACCTTTGTTGTGTTTTCGTAAAAAATTTGTTGACAGAGCACGAAACGCCTACTATAATTAAATCAAGCTTAAGGAAATAACAAAAAAACAAATCGGAGGGAAAGACGATGAACACATTAAATGAGAAAGTAATCAATATCTGTAAAGCAGTAGTTAAAGAAACTTTAATCCAAGACATTTAGGAGAAAGAAATGAAGAAATCAAGAAAATTAGCCACATTAGGAATCTGTTCAGCTTTGTTTTTAGGCTTGGCTGCTTGTCAACAACAATATGCTACTTCTGAGGGGACGAATCAAAGGCAAAGCAGTTCAGCGAAAGTTCCATGGAAAGCTTCATACACCAACCTAAACAACCAGGTAAGTACAGAAGAGGTCAAATCTCTCTTATCAGCTCACTTGGATCCAAATAGTGTTGATGCATTTTTTAATCTCGTTAATGACTATAATACCATTGTCGGCTCAACTGGCTTATCAGGAGATTTCACTTCCTTTACTCACACCGAATACGATGTTGAGAAAATCAGTCATCTCTGGAATCAAAAGAAGGGCGATTTCGTTGGGACCAACTGCCGTATCAATAGTTATTGTCTTTTGAAAAATTCAGTCACCATTCCAAAGCTTGAAAAGAATGACCAGTTGCTTTTCCTAGATAATGATGCAATTGATAAAGGAAAGGCCTTTGATTCACAAGATAAGGAAGAGTTTGATATTCTATTTTCGAGAGTTCCAACTGAGGCAACTACAGATGTCAAGGTTCACGCTGAAAAGATGGAAACATTCTTCTCACAATTTCAATTCAATGAAAAAGCTCGAATGCTGTCTGTAGTCTTGCACGACAATCTGGATGGCGAGTATCTGTTTGTAGGCCACGTTGGGGTCTTAGTACCTGCTGATGACGGTTTCTTATTTGTAGAGAAATTGACTTTCGAAGAGCCCTACCAAGCGATTAAATTTGCTAGTAAGGAAGATTGCTACAAGTATTTGGGCACCAAGTATGCGGATTATACAGGCGAGGGACTGGCTAAGCCTTTTATCATGGATAATGATAAGTGGGTTAAACTTTAATAGTGTTATGATATGACAGTAATCTTAGGATTTTTATTTCTATTTTTGATGAGTTGGTGGGTTATTTCAATCGTTAATAGCCAGAAACCACGCAAAAATGAAACATTTATTGGCTATATCCAAAGATACGATATTGATGGGAATGGCTATCAATCATTACCGTGTCCTCAGAACTGAGAGGAGTTCTTGAAACCGTAAAACCGCTTTGAACAAGAGTTACTTCAACCCATTGGCTCCGACGGAGTAAGTTGCTTTCGTGGATACCAAAATCAGCCGCAATTTCTTCATAAGTGCGGTATTCTCGCACATATTGAAGAGTGGCCATAAGAAGGTCTTCTAGGCTTAATTTAGGTTTTCGTCCACCTTTTGCGTGTTTAAGTTGATAAGCTGTTTTTAATACAGCTAACATCTCTTCAAAAGTGGTACGCTGAACACCAACAAGACGCTTAAATCGTGCATCAGTTAGTTGTTTACTTGCTTCATAATTCATAGAACTACTATACCATATTTTGTTTCGCAGGAAGTCTAATGCTAAAATCTTATCAGTGAGAAGATTTCTTAAAGTTTATTCTTTGTAGTTTCATCTGTATTAGTACATAATTTAACCTAGAGAAAATAGGAGGACTAATCGAATGGAATTAAAAGATTTTACAGAAAAAGAACAGGAAATGATTAAGAAAAGGCTTACAATGTCTAATATTAGTGACAAAGAAACTGCTGAGAAGATTCTGGCGCTAGTACCACAAGACTTGATTAAGCGAATCCCGTTTTTTGTCAGAAAACATGCTACAACACGTACGATTAAACGCATTTCAATTGAACCCCCTGAACTCTACGCTGTAGCTCAAACAAGTGGTGAGATTCCAGAAAAAGAACGCGAAGAATTGCGTCAGATTATCACAACTATCTTTGAACAAAAGATGAATAAGTATAGTATTAAGTAGAGAATGAAAAAATATTTTATTGGCGGTTTGGGAAGCAATGCCTATCATAGCAAGGATTTTCTTCAAGAACTAGATTCGCAGGTCTATTTTCTAAATCCATATGAAAAGCATCTTCGAGATGAAACAGAATTGAAATCATGGTTTAAAAATGAGATTGTAGAGGAGGAATCTATCTGTCTGATAGGTCATTCTCTTGGAGGAGATTTAGCTCGTTATTTCGCATCGGAATTTGAAGAAGTAAAGAAACTGATTCTTTTGGATGGTGGCTATCTAGATTTAGATAAGATTTTACCTTTGGATACAGAGTTAGAGGAAACTAAAAATTATATCAAATCTCAAATTATTTCGGACTTAGCTCTTCTTATTTCTAAAGAAAAATCTGAAGCAAAGCATTGGTCAGAAAATATGGAGAAAGCCGTAAGACAGTCCTATCACTGGAATGTTGAGTATAATAGATATGAGTTGGCTATAAATTATGAAAATATAGAAGCGATACTCCGCCTACGGAGAAAAATACAAGCTTTTAAGAGAGAAGTGGGAGATACCTTGTTTATTAGTCCTCGCTATCCTAATGAAGCTACATGGAGAGAGGAAGCCCTAAAAGAATTGCCAGACTATTTTGATACTATTTTTTTAGAAAACTTTGGCCATGAGCTTTATACTCAAGTGCCTAAAGAAATCGCTAGTCTAATGAATGAGTGGCTCGCTTATTTTCTATGAGCTACTTGTATTGCTGGAAATGGTATAAGATGAAAATCTACAAGTCACTAATTTTCATATAACAAAAAACGAACAGGCTCTTTTTCTGTTATTCAGAAGAGAACTTGTTCGTTTTTATCTTGATTTTCTTAAAAAGCTCTATATACATAGGGATTTTCTGGTTTATCGACTTTGGTAAAGCTGTCGATTTCCAAGGTTGGAAGGTTTTGTTTGAGTTCTTTATGGTAGTGATTGACCAGTTTTCCTTTGGCTGAAATCCAAGTGTTGTTTTCATACTGCCGGGTATTGCCCTTGGTCAGCAATCCATAGACACCAGAATCTGCGATACAGTGGATAATGCCGAAGCGGAACAGAAATTGGCTATTGTCATGACTGGGGTCGTTATAGACAAAGCCTGTAAACTGGATTGTCTTGCCCTCAAACTCATCTGGATAGTCGTAGATAGCCTCCATGACTTCCATATAGTTTTCATTAGTGATCTGAATACTATCTTGGGATAAGTATTTATCCGCCGCCGTTTGCATTTCCTTTTCATAGGCTGATTTTGAAAAATAAGAACTGGTATCTGGTTTCAAATATTGGCTTGTCGTCCCTTCGCTTGTCTGAATGGCTAGATCCGTTCCTTCTGATAGGGGGAAATGATAACCTTTAGCAGAAACGGTCTGAGAATCCAAGCTAACAGTTGGGAAAGTTAAGCCGATGACAAGTGGAATAGCCAGAAGAGAAATACTCGTCATCTTGGCCAATCGGCTGTTCAGATGACTGTGGGTTTTGACTCGCTTCATCCAGATATACAATTGAACGATAGCCAAGATAAAAGAAAGTACCATGGAAATATAGGCTAGATAGGAATAGTGCATGTTGATGTACTGGTTTAGTTTGCCCGACAGATGGAGGTAAATAGTCAGTTCAAAATAGCCAGCTAAAACTAAAAATCGAATCATAGGATGACTCCAATCAAGAGAGAATAGACTAAGACGACAAGAGTTACAATCGTTATGAAGTGACTGATAAATCGTGCTTTCAAGTAATTTTTCATCATGAGAATATTTTTGATATCCAGCATTGGACCAATGACGAGAAAGGCCAGAACTGGTGCCAAACCGAAACTCGAGAGAAGAGAAGCACCTATAAAGGCATCCGCCTCACTACAGAGCGAAAGAAGAAAGGCCAAAATCATCAAGAGCAGGATGGCAAAAAGAGGGGTTGCACTGATAGAGGTCAGAATCCGAGTCGGAACGTAGACCTGTATTATAGAAGCAAAGAGGCAACCAAATACCAAATAACGCCCCGTATCAAAAAATTCATCAATGGCCTGCACAAAGACTTGAAAAACTTTTTTTGCAGAACTCAAGTAAGAAAAATCATGCTCATGACAAGCCAGACGATTTTCTTTCTGAATCGGTTCTTGCCAGAAAAATCCTAGAAAAATTCCTAGTATTACAGCCACAAGAATGGAACCCAGAGCTCGTAATAGGGCGACATGGAAGGAGTTGCCAAAGGCAGAATAGGTCGCAAAAAGAACAATGGGATTGATAACAGGTGCTGTCACAAGAAAAGGAACGGCCGTGTAACTTGGAACCTTTTTTTCCAGAAAACGATTGATGATGGGGACGATTCCACATTCACAAGAAGGGAAAAACATACCGACGAAGGTGCCAAAAAAGATTCTCCCCCAACGATTTCGAGGGAGAAAATGATAAACCTTGTCAGGTGTGATATAAACTTCAATCAGCCCTGAGACAATGCTTCCTATCAGAACGAAGGGAAGGGCTTCAATGATAATGGAGAGAAAAATGGCTCCAGTTTGAAGTACACTAGATGGGAGTTGTTGAAAAGCAGTCATCTAGTTTTTCTTTTCTGCTTTGACTTTTTTCTCTTTGTCATCAGGGAAAGTAACTTGTTTCAAATCAGGGAGTTTAGCAAACTCTTCAAACATCTTGTCCAAGTCGTCTCGTTTTGTAAATTTGACAGCCATAGGTGTACCTCGATTCTAAATTCTATCTCTATTATACTATTATTTTGCGGAAAAGGGAGTTTTTTAATTTGTTTTCGATAGTTGATACACTTCGAAAATCTCTTCAAACCACGTCAGCTTCGCCTTACCGTAGTACGGTTACTGACTTCGTCAGTTCTATCCACAACCTCAAAACAGTGTTTTGAGCTGACTTCGTCAGTCTTATCCACAACCTCAAAACAGTATTTTGAGCAGCCTGCGGCTAGCTTCCTAGTTTGCTTTTTGATTTTCATTGAGTATGAAAAGGATTGGAGAAAGCCTTCCAGCTTGTGGTATAATAGATTTATGGATAAAAAATATGAAAAAATCTCTCAGGATTTGGGAGTGACGTTAAAGCAAATTGATACCGTTCTAAGTTTGACAGCTGAAGGGGCGACTATTCCCTTTATCGCGCGTTATCGCAAGGACATGACTGGTAGTCTGGATGAGGTGGCGATTAAGGCTATTATTGATTTGGATAAAAGTCTGATAAATCTCAATGACCGTAAGGAAGCTGTCTTAGCTAAGATTCAAGAACAAGGTAAGTTGACCAAGGAATTGGAAGAAGCTATCTTAGTTGCCGAAAAATTAGCAGACGTTGAAGAACTCTATCTTCCTTATAAGGAAAAGCGTCGTACCAAGGCAACCATTGCCCGTGAAGCTGGACTCTTTCCTCTTGCTCGCTTGATTTTGCAGAATATAGTTGACTTAGAGAAAGAAGCTGAAAAGTTCGTCTGTGAAGGATTTGCGACTGGCAAGGAAGCCTTGACCGGTGCAGTTGATATTTTGGTCGAAGCCTTATCGGAAGATGTGACCTTGCGTTCTATGACTTATCAGGAAGTGCTGAGACACTCTAAACTCACTTCTCAAGCCAAGGATGAAAGTCTTGATGAAAAGCAGGTTTTTCAGATTTATTATGATTTTTCAGAGACAGTTGGAACTATGCAAGGCTATCGTACCTTGGCTCTCAATCGTGGGGAGAAACTTGGTGTCTTGAAGATCGGTTTTGAACATGCGACGGACCGTATTCTTGCCTTCTTTGCTACTCGTTTCAAGGTGAAAAATGCTTATATTGATGAAGTTGTTCAGCAATCCGTTAAGAAAAAGGTCTTGCCTGCTATTGAGCGTCGTATTCGGACAGAATTAACTGAGAAAGCTGAAGAGGGAGCTATCCAACTTTTTTCTGACAATCTGCGCAATCTCCTCTTGGTTGCTCCACTGAAAGGGCGCGTGGTTCTTGGGTTTGACCCAGCCTTTCGTACAGGTGCCAAGCTAGCTGTCGTGGATGCAACAGGAAAAATGCTGACAACTCAGGTTATTTATCCTGTTAAACCAGCATCAGCTCGTCAAATCGAAGAAGCCAAGAAAGATTTAGCAGATTTAATTGGTCAATACGGTGTAGAGATTATTGCCATTGGAAATGGAACGGCCAGTCGTGAAAGTGAAGCTTTTGTAGCGGAAGTTCTGAAAGATTTCCCTGAAGTCAGCTATGTTATCGTTAATGAAAGTGGTGCTTCTGTCTATTCTGCCAGCGAACTTGCTCGTCAGGAGTTTCCAGACTTGACCGTTGAAAAACGCTCTGCCATTTCTATCGCCCGTCGTCTGCAAGATCCTCTTGCGGAATTGGTCAAAATCGATCCTAAGTCAATTGGTGTCGGTCAATACCAACACGATGTCAGTCAGAAGAAACTATCTGAGAGTCTGGACTTTGTTGTCGATACAGTGGTTAACCAAGTTGGTGTCAATGTCAATACAGCTAGCCCAGCTCTTCTTTCACACGTAGCTGGACTCAATAAAACCATTTCTGAAAATATCGTCAAATACCGTGAGGAAGAGGGAAAAATCACTTCACGCTCCCAAATCAAGAAAGTTCCTCGTTTGGGGGCCAAGGCTTTTGAACAGGCTGCTGGTTTCCTCCGTATCCCTGAAAGTAGCAATATTCTTGATAATACAGGAGTTCACCCAGAAAATTACGCTGCCGTTAAGGAACTCTTCAAACGCTTGGACATTAAGGACCTGAATGAAGAAGCCCAAAGCAAACTCAAGTCCCTTTCAGTCAAGGAAATGGCGCAAGAGTTAGACCTTGGTCCAGAAACTCTTAAAGATATCATTGCAGATCTTCTCAAACCAGGTCGAGATTTCCGTGATTCCTTTGATGCTCCAGTTCTCCGTCAAGATGTCCTAGATATCAAGGACTTAGTGGTTGGACAAAAGCTAGAAGGAGTGGTGCGTAACGTTGTTGATTTCGGTGCTTTTGTTGATATCGGAATTCATGAGGACGGTCTCATCCATATTTCCCATATGAGTCGCAAGTTTATCAAACACCCTAGTCAAGTGGTGGCAGTTGGAGATTTGGTGAGCGTTTGGGTTAAGAAAATTGATACTGAACGTGAAAAAGTTAATCTGTCTCTCCTAGCTCCAAATGAAACTGACTGATTACGTCAAGCAGGTTTCACTAGAAGACTTCGGCAGACCTTTTATCCATCATGTCCAGTGGAATAGGCGTCTACGTTCGACAGGTGGGCGATTTTTCCCCAAAGATGGGCATTTGGATTTTAATCCCAAGGTTTATCAGGAACTGGGGTTGGACGTTTTTAGGAAAATTGTCCGACATGAACTCTGTCATTATCACCTCTATTTTCAAGGGAAAGGATATCAACACAAGGATCGGGATTTTAAGGAACTGTTGAAAGCAGTGGATGGATTACGGTTTGTACCATCCTTGACAAATAGCCACTCTAAACCACTCAAACTTTATCGTTGCCAATCCTGCCAACAATGTTATCAGCGCAAGCGAAGAATTGATACCAGACGCTATCGCTGTGGACTTTGTCGAGGTAAATTGCTACTAATAAATCAGCCTGAGGACTGATGAAAGCCGAGCCTACCCGTGATATACTATGTCTAACCTAGCAGAAAGAAGAAATATCATGAACAGTAAATTTTATAAAATGAGACGAAATCGCATGATTTCAGGAGTTTTGGCAGGTCTGTCAGACAAGTGGAACTTTGATGTTACCCTTGTACGTTTTCTGTTTGCCATTTTTACAGTCGCAAACTTTGGACTTGGGGTGATTATCTATATCATCCTAGCTTCTATCATGCCAACCAAGGAAGAAATCGAAGCAGAAATGTACGGAACAGGCCCACGTAAACGCAAAGAAGCTCAAGCCATTGACGATAATGAAGGCTGGTTTTGGTGAGGTTTTACAAAAGATTTGGAATACGCAAAAAGCTTTAAATCAATAGTCTAAACTGCTTGATTTAAAGCTTTTTTACTTTTATACTCAATAAAAATCAAAGTGCAAACTAGGAAGCCAGCCGCAGGCTGTAATTTAGTCGGCAATGTGAAGTTAACATAGTTTGCACTTTGATTTTTGAATAGTATTAATAATATTTCGTCAGCTTCATCCACAAACTATAGTGGATTGAAACTAGAATAGGACACCTCTGCTTCTAAAAAATTGTTAGAAATCGATTTGACTGTCCTGATCGATTTGTCCTGTTCTTATTTCATTTTACTATAAAAGCAGTAATTTAAACGCAGTTTTTTAATCTATTTTTGCTGCTGAGACAATACATTTTTGGAAAAATGGTGGATGCTGATAACAACTGATAACCAGCAAATAACATAAGCAGTGCCGGTAAATTCTGTACCGATAAAGTGTGTGTGTTCAACTAAGAGCTGACCGATGAATGGAGAGAGCAGATAGAGAAATCCGATGAGTATATGTTCTTTATGTTTCATTAAAGCGCACCTTCTTTCCTTATAGGTTGAACGACTTGCAAGTGTTAAATTGAATGGTATGTTATCTAGGTAACCTTACTAAAATGTTAGTTCCCGCTTCCTCCTTTTCAAAGTAAGCCTTTTCACACTTATATTTTACAACTTTAAAAATAGGAAATCAAATCATTTTCTAAGTAATTTTGCTTATATTTCACCCAATCTTACAAAAATGTAAGATTAAAGTCTCTTTTGTAAGGTTAGGTTATGGCAAGCGGTCTTTTTTTGATGTAAACTAGACTCATAAAGAACAAAGGAGTAACATCATGAAACAAATCTTACATAAGAAAACTAGAAAACCAAGTCACAAAGAAATTGAGCGAGTTCAGCTGGGATGCACTATGATGCAAGCTACATTTCATTTGATGGGATATTAAGAAAGGAGATTCTCATGACACTTTTAGATGTAAAACACGTTCAAAAAATTTATAAAACACGTTTTCAGGGCAACCAAGTAGAGGCCCTCAAGGATATTCACTTTACCGTAGAAAAGGGTGACTATGTTGCCATCATGGGTGAGTCTGGTTCTGGTAAATCCACTCTTCTCAATATCCTAGCTATGCTGGACAAACCAACTCGTGGGCAGGTTTACTTGAATGGAACTGACACCGCAACTATTAAAAATTCACAGGCTTCTAGTTTCCGGCGTGAAAAGCTAGGATTTGTCTTCCAAGACTTTAACTTGCTAGATACTCTGTCTGTTAAGGACAATATCTTGCTTCCGCTTGTCTTGTCAAGAAGACCTATAACGGAGATGATGAAGAAATTGGTGGTGACAGCTGAGAATCTGGGTATTAACCAATTGCAAGAGAAGTACCCTTACGAGATTTCTGGTGGTCAGAAACAGCGTGTAGCAGTAGCCCGCGCCATCATCACAGAACCTGAAATTCTCCTTGCGGACGAGCCAACAGGAGCCCTTGATTCCAAGTCATCTGCAGCCTTACTTGATGTCTTTAATGAAATCAATGAGCGTGGGCAAACCATCCTCATGGTCCCCCACTCAACAGCAGCTGCTAGCAGGGCCAAGCGTGTTCTCTTTATCAAGGACGGCATTCTTTACAACCAAATCTACCGTGGAGAGAAGACAGAGCGTCAGATGTTCCAAGAAATCTCTGATACCTTGACTGTCATGGCAAGCGAGGTGAATTAGTATGTTTCGATTAACCAATAAGTTAGCGGTATCGAACTTGATTAAAAACCGCAAACTCTACTATCCCTTTGCACTGGCTGTTCTCTTGGCAGTCACCATCACCTATCTCTTTTACTCCCTAACCTTCAATCCAAAGATTGCGGAAATCCGTGGAGGAACCACCATTCAAGCAACACTTGGATTTGGTATGTTTGTCGTTACCCTTGCGTCAGCCATTATCGTCCTCTATGCCAATAGTTTTGTCATGAAAAACCGTTCCAAGGAACTGGGTATATATGGCATGTTAGGCTTGGAGAAGCGCCATCTAATCAGTATGACCTTTAAGGAGTTAGTGCTATTTGGGATTCTAACTGTTGGAGCAGGAATCGGTATTGGAGCCTTGTTTGACAAGTTGATTTTCGCTTTCCTACTCAAACTGATGAAATTGAAGGTGGAACTGGTCGCTACCTTCCAGATGAAAGTTGTCATTACAGTACTTCTTGTCTTCGGTTTGATTTTCCTAGGCCTCATGTTCCTGAATGCCCTTCGAATCGCTCGTATGAATGCCCTCCAGCTCTCACGTGAGAAAGCTAGCGGAGAGAAAAAAGGTCGCTTCCTTCCTCTCCAAACGATTCTTGGTTCCATAAGTTTAGGGATTGGCTATTATCTTGCCCTTACGGTAACCGATCCTCTTACAGCCCTAACAACTTTCTTCCTAGCTGTTTTGCTGGTTATCTTTGGTACTTATCTATTGTTTAATGCAGGGATTACAGTCTTCCTACAAATCTTAAAGAAAAACAAGAAATACTATTACCAACCTAATAACCTCATATCTGTTTCCAACTTGATTTTCCGTATGAAGAAAAATGCGGTTGGACTAGCAACCATCGCTATTTTGTCAACAATGGTTTTGGTAACCATGTCAGCAGCGACAAGCATTTTCAATTCCGCAGAAAGCTTTAAAAAAGTTCTAAATCCTCATGATTTTGGGGTTTCAGGGCAAAATGTTGAAAAAGAAGATTTGGACAAACTCTTGAGCCAGTTTGCAAGTGACAAAGGTTATAGTGTCAAAGAGAAAGAAGTACTTCGTTACAGTAACTTTGGTATTGCAAATCAAGAAGGAACCAAGTTAACTATTTTTGAAAAAGGACAAAACCGTGTCCAACCCAAAACAGTTTTCATGGTATTTGACCAAAAAGATTATGAAAATATGACTGGTCAAAAACTGTCTCTATCAGGAAATGAGGTCGGACTCTTTGCAAAGAATGAGGGAGTTAAAGAACAGAAAGCTCTAACTCTAAATGATCATCAATTTTCTGTAAAAGAAGAATTTACTAAAGATTTCATTGTAAACCATGTTCCAAATCAGTTTAATATTTTGACTTCTGATTACAATTACCTTGTTGTACCTAATTTACAAGCCTTTTTGGACCAATTCCCAGATTCGGCTATCTATAATCAGTTTTACGGCGGTATGAATGTAAGTATCAGTGAAGAAGAGCAACTCAAAGTCGCTGAAGAATATGAAAAATACCTCGATCAATTTAATGCTCAATTAAACACGGAAGGTAGCTATGTTTATGGTAGCACTCTAGCAGATGCTAGTGCTCAGATGAGTGCCCTCTTTGGTGGTGTCTTCTTTATCGGTATTTTCCTATCCATTATCTTTATGGTCGGAACCGTTCTGGTCATTTACTACAAACAAATTTCTGAAGGCTATGAAGACCGTGAGCGCTTTATTATCTTGCAGAAAGTTGGTTTAGATCAAAAGCAAATCAAGCAAACCATCAACAAACAGATTTTAACAGTTTTCTTCCTTCCTTTGCTCTTTGCCTTCATACATTTAGCCTTTGCCTACCATATGCTTAGTCTGATTTTAAAAGTGATTGGTGTAATAGATACGACTATGATGTTGATTGTGACCTTGTCTATCTGCGCTATCTTCCTCATCGTCTATGTGCTGATTTTCATGATTACTTCAAGAAGCTATCGCAAGATTGTACAAATGTAAAAAAAGATACCTCGACTTCAAAATCGAGGTATTTCTTGTATTTTATACTCAATGAAAATCAAAAAGTAAACTAGGAAGCTAGCCGCAGGTTGCTCAAAGCACTGCTTTGAGGTTGCAGATAGAACTGACGAAGTCAGCTCAAAGCACTGCTTTGAGGTTGCAGATAGAACTGACGAAGTCAGCTCAAAACACTGTTTTGAGGTTGCAGATAAAACTGACGAAGTCAGTAACCATATATACGGCAAGGCGAAGCTGACGTGGTTTGAATTTGATTTTCGAAGAGTATTAAATGCTGAAAAGTTGTCCTAGCAAAAAGGTAACTCCCATGGTCAAGAGACCAATAGCTAGGTTCCGAATCATAGCTGTTTTGGTTGGATCCTTTCCAAGTCTGGCACTAGTGTAACCAGTGAGAAGAAGGGCCACACCGACGATAAGGACAGTAGCAGGGATGCGGTATTCACTTGGGAAAATGGTAATTGAAAGCATTGGTGGTAAGCTACCAAGGAAAAAGGCAACGAAGCTAGAAATAGCAGCGTGCCAAGGATTAGTAAATTCTTCATACTCAATCCCATATTTTTCTTCTACCAGAGCCTTGAGTGGATTTTTAAGAAAGGCCTTGTTGGTCAAGAGTTGGGCAGAGGTTTCGCATTCTCCATTTTGGATATAGGCTGCATAGAGAGATTTTTTGGCTAGTTCCATATCTTGGTCTAGCAAGAGTTTTTCTCGCGAAACGGCAGCTTCCTCGGTATCTTTTGGAGTTGAAACGGATACATATTCTCCACCTGCCATTGAAAAGGCACCAGCTAAGATAGCCGCAAAACCTGACAAAAAGATAATCCAGATATTGCTTGTAGCACTGGCAACCCCAATAACCACACCAGCAATGGAAATAATCCCATCATTAGCACCAAGAACACCCGCACGCAGGATATTTAAACGACCTGCAAAATTTGAATCGATTTCGTGATTTGTTTCTGACATACTAATCTCCTTTTTATCCAGTATAAAGGAAAAATATAGGGAAATCAATCTTTTAAAAGTATCTGAAAAAAGTTGCACGATTTTAATGATATAAAAATGTCGACATCTTTTCTGATAGATCAAACACCGAAGGTAAAGAGTATAGAATAGCATAAAAATTTTAAATTAAATACGATAAACATTTTGTTCACTTTATAATCGTTTACAATAAAATAAGTAGTATTAAATCAAATAAAATCCAAATATTTTGCGAACTTTTTTATATTTTTTCGTAAACCGCTTTACAAGTTCTTAAAAACATGATATAGTAATAAAGCTTAGAAAATGAGATGATGTTTTCTAGCAAATATAAACCCGAGTAAAAAATGCCTACGGACAGGCAGGGTTGAATGCCGAAGCGTGGTTGAAAAGCCACATTATTGATAGGGTTAAAAGCCTACTTTTATAAGTTGATGTTAGGACACTTGTCCTAATTCATAAATTTTTAGTGTGGTGAAAGCACACGTCATCTTGTGAAACGATCAATAAAGTACGTAATATTTGCTACTAGAGAGTTAGGAAACATCGGGAACAGACATACTCAACAGAAACCAAAATAAACACGTCAGAAGATTGCAGAGCAGGTGAAAACCTGCTCTTTTTTCATGAGTCAACCTTTAGTTCCTTAGTTTTCATAAGGTCCTAAAAATATTGAAAGGAGTATGTCTTGAAGGAGTTAGATCAAAACCAAGCCCCAATTTATGAGGCCTTGGTGAAGTTACGCAAGAAAAGGATTGTTCCCTTTGATGTTCCAGGTCACAAGCGTGGACGAGGAAATCCAGAACTTGTCGAACTCTTAGGAGAAAAATGTGTAGGCATTGATGTCAATTCGATGAAACCCTTGGATAATTTAGGCCATCCTATTTCGATTATTCGTGATGCAGAGGAGCTGGCTGCAGATGCTTTTGGAGCTAGCCATGCTTTTCTAATGATAGGGGGAACAACCTCATCGGTGCAGACTATGATTCTGTCAACCTGTAAGGCAGGAGATAAGATCATTCTGCCACGAAATGTCCATAAATCTGCTATCAATGCGCTAGTTCTATGTGGTGCCATTCCCATCTATATCGAGATGAGTGTGGATCCTAAGATTGGTATCGCTTTAGGTCTTGAAAATGTTCGAGTAGCACAGGCCATAAAAGACCATCCAGATGCCAAGGCCATTTTGATTAACAATCCTACTTACTACGGAATCTGTTCAGACCTAAAGGGGTTGACAGAAATGGCTCATGAAGCTGGTATGATGGTTTTAGTAGATGAAGCCCACGGAGCGCATTTGCATTTTACAGATAAACTTCCAATTTCTGCTATGGATGCAGGTGCTGATATGGCAGCAGTCTCCATGCATAAGTCTGGTGGGAGTTTGACACAAAGTTCGCTTCTTTTAATCGGAGAGCAGATGAATCCCGAGTACGTTCGTCAGATCATCAACCTGACCCAATCAACATCTGCTTCTTACCTGTTGATGGCTAGTTTGGATATTTCACGTCGCAACTTGGCCCTTCGTGGTAAAGAGTCGTTTGAGAAGGTCATTGAGCTATCCGAGTACGCTCGTCGTGAAATCAATGCTATTGGTGGATACTATGCCTACTCAAAAGAGTTAATAGATGGTGTGTCGGTCTGTGATTTTGATGTAACCAAGCTGTCAGTTTACACTCAGGGTATTGGCTTAACAGGTATCGAGGTTTATGACTTCCTACGAGACGAATATGACATTCAGATTGAGTTTGGTGATATTGGCAATATCTTGGCCTATATTTCGATTGGTGACCGCATCCAAGACATCGAGCGCTTGGTCGGTGCTTTGGCTGACATCAAGAGACTCTATTCACGAGATGGGAAGGACTTGATAGCAGGAGAATATATTCAGCCCGAGTTGGTGTTATCTCCTCAGGAAGCCTTCTATTCAGAGAGAAAAAGTTTAACCTTGGACGAATCTGTTGGACAAGTCTGTGGAGAATTTGTCATGTGCTATCCTCCAGGGATTCCTATCTTGGCTCCTGGTGAACGCATTACACGAGAAATTGTAGACTATATCCAATTTGCCAAGGAACGTGGTTGTTCCCTCCAAGGGACGGAAGATCCTGAGGTCAATCACATCAACGTCATTAAGAGAAAGGAGAACTAGATGGATTTATGGTTTTCTGAAGTTCATACTCCAGATGTAAAATTGTCCCTGAGAACAGCCAAGCAACTCTACGCTGGAAAAAGTGAATGGCAAGATATCGAAGTCTTGGATACACCAGCTTTTGGGAAAATACTGATTTTAAATGGGCACGTCTTATTTTCAGATGCGGATGATTTTGTCTACAATGAAATGACCGTTCATGTTCCCATGGCTGTCCACCCAAATCCCAAGAAAGTCTTGGTTATTGGGGGTGGTGACGGTGGTGTTGCTCAAGTATTAACACTTTATCCAGAATTGGAACAAATCGATATTGTAGAACCTGATGAAATGTTGGTTGAGGTTTGTCGTGAGTATTTTCCAGACTTTGCTGCAGGGCTAGATGATCCACGTGTTACCATTTATTATCAAAATGGGCTACGTTTTTTGCGAAACTGCGAAGATGATTATGATATTATCATCAACGATGCGACAGATCCCTTTGGCTATACGGAAGGGCTCTTTACTAAGGAATTCTACGGTAATAGTTATCGAGCTCTGAAGGAAGACGGCATTATGATTTACCAGCATGGGAGTCCCTTCTTTGATGAGGATGAGTCGGCTTGCCGAAGCATGCACCGAAAGGTCAATCAGGCCTTTCCAATTAGTCGTGTCTACCAAGCCCATATCCCTACCAGTCCGGCGGGCTATTGGTTATTTGGATTTGCATCGAAAAAATACCATCCTGTCAAAGATTTTGACAAGGAAGGCTGGAAAAAACGCCAGATTTTCACAAAATACTACACTGCAAACTTACATGTAGGAGCCTTTATGTTGCCCAAGTATGTAGAAGACATTTTAGAAGAAGAGGAAGGAAAAAAATGAGTCGTTTACTAGTTATTGGTTGTGGGGGCGTTGCCCAAGTTGCTATTTCGAAGATTTGTCAAGATAGCGAAACATTTACAGAGATTATGATTGCTAGCCGTACCAAGTCAAAATGTAATGACTTGAAAGCTAAACTGGAAGGCAAAACAAGTACAAAGATTGAGACAGCTGCTCTTGATGCTGACAAGGTTGAAGAAGTGATTGCCCTGATTGAAAGCTACAAACCAGAAGCTGTTTTGAATGTAGCTCTGCCTTATCAAGATTTAACCATTATGGATGCTTGTTTGGCAACAGGTGTTCACTATATCGATACAGCCAACTACGAAGCAGAAGACACAGAAGACCCTGAGTGGCGTGCTATCTACGAAAAACGTTGTAAGGAACTTGGTTTTACAGCCTACTTTGACTACTCATGGCAGTGGGCTTATCAAGAGAAATTCAAAGAAGCAGGCTTGACTGCTCTTCTTGGTTCTGGTTTTGACCCAGGTGTAACTAGTGTCTTTTCAGCTTATGCCCTCAAACACTATTTTGATGAAATCCATTATATCGACATTTTAGACTGTAATGGCGGTGACCACGGTTATCCATTTGCAACCAACTTCAACCCAGAAATTAATCTCCGTGAGGTTTCTGCGCCAGGTTCTTATTGGGAAGATGGACAATGGGTCGAAGTCGAAGCCATGTCTATCAAACGTGAGTACGATTTCCCTCAAGTTGGACAAAAAGATATGTATCTCCTTCACCATGAAGAAATTGAATCGCTGGCCAAGAACATTCCTGGAGTCAAACGCATTCGTTTCTTTATGACTTTTGGTCAATCTTACTTGACACATATGAAATGTCTTGAAAATGTAGGACTCCTTCGTACGGATACCATTAACTTCAATGGACAAGACATCGTTCCGATTCAATTCTTAAAAGCCTTGCTTCCAGACCCTGCCAGTCTTGGGCCACGTACAGTCGGAAAAACCAATATTGGATGTATCTTTACAGGTGTCAAAGATGGCGTTGAAAAGACTATCTACATCTACAATGTTTGCGACCATCAAGAGTGCTATGCAGAAGTCGGGTCACAAGCAATTTCATACACGACAGGAGTTCCAGCCATGATTGGGACAAAATTAGTCATGAACGGAACTTGGAAACAAGCTGGAGTGTATAACCTTGAGGAGTTAGATCCAGATCCATTCATGGAAGCTTTGAATGAGTATGGTTTGCCATGGGTTGTGGTTGAAAATCCACAAATGGTGGACTAATGAAGTTAGAACAAGTACCAACACCAGCCTATGTTATTGACTTGGCCAAGTTAGAAGCTAATTGCCGCATTCTACAATATGTACAAGAAGAGGCCGGTTGCAAGGTCTTGCTTGCCCAGAAGGCATATTCCCTCTACAAAACTTATCCCTTGATTAGCCAGTATCTATCAGGTACGACAGCTAGTGGACTCTATGAGGCCAAATTGGCAAGGGAAGAATTTCCTGGTGAAGTCCATGTATTTGCGCCTGCTTTCAAGGATGCAGACTTGGAGGAATTGCTAGAGATAACGGACCATATCGTCTTTAACTCAGAGAGACAGTTGCGTAAACACGGTCCGCGTTGTCGAGAGGCTGGTGTCAGTGTTGGTTTGCGCCTCAACCCTCAGTGTTCAACTCAAGGAGATCACGCGCTCTATGACCCTTGTGCACCTGGCTCCCGTTTTGGAGTAACTTCAGACAAGATACCAAGTGATTTGCTGGATTTGGTTGACGGACTACATTTTCATACTCTTTGCGAGCAAGGCTCGGATGATTTAGAGACAACTTTGAAAGCAGTAGAAGAGCAATTTGAACCTTATTTGCATCACGTTAAATGGCTCAATATGGGTGGTGGTCATCACATTACAAGAGAAGGTTACGATGTGGATTTGCTGATTTCAGAAATCAAGCGTATCCGAAAAACTTACAATCTTGAAATCTATATCGAGCCTGGTGAAGCCATTGCGCTTAATGCGGGTTATTTAGCAACTGAGGTATTAGATATTGTAGAAAACGGTATGGCAATCTTGGTTTTAGACGCCTCTGCGACCTGCCATATGCCTGATGTACTTGAGATGCCCTATCGTCCACCTTTGAGAAATGGCTTTGAGGCACAGGAAAAAGCCCATACCTACAGACTTTCTTCTAATACTTGTCTGACGGGCGATGTGATTGGTGATTATAGTTTTGAAAATCCAGTCCAAATCGGAGACAGACTTTATTTTCAAGACATGGCCATTTATTCTTTTGTCAAAAATAATACCTTTAATGGTATTGGATTGCCAAGTCTCTATCTCATGGACGAACAGGGAGACTGTAGCTTACTCAAAGTTTTTGGCTATCAAGACTTTAAAGGGAGATTATCATGATGGACAGTCCAAAAAAATTAGGCTATCACATGCCAGCAGAGTACGAACCCCATCATGGTACCCTCATGATATGGCCGACTCGACCAGGAACATGGCCTTTTCAAGGAAAGGCTGCTAAAAGAGCATTTACTCAGATCATCGAGACCATAGCAGAAGGGGAAAGAGTCTATCTTTTGGTGGAGCAGGCCTATCTATCTGAAGCCCAATCCTATCTTAGAGACAAGGTTGTTTATTTAGACATTCCCACCAATGATGCCTGGGCGCGTGATACTGGCCCAACCATTCTCGTCAATGATAAAGGTAAGAAATTAGCCGTGGATTGGGACTTCAATGCTTGGGGAGGCACCTATGATGGTCTTTATCAAGATTATGAAGAGGATGACCAAGTAGCCAGTCGTTTTGCTGAGGCCTTGGAAAGGCCTGTCTATGATGCTAAACCTTTTGTACTGGAAGGAGGCGCAATCCATAGCGATGGTCAAGGAACTATTCTCGTAACTGAAAGTTGCTTGCTTAGTCCTGGTCGCAATCCTAACTTGACTAAAGAGGAGATTGAAAACACATTATTAGAAAGTCTTGGTGCTGAAAAAGTTATTTGGCTTCCTTATGGTATTTATCAGGATGAAACCAATGAACACGTCGATAATGTTGCTGCCTTTGTTGGTCCTGCTGAGCTTGTTTTGGCTTGGACAGATGACGAAAATGATCCCCAGTATGCCATGTCAAAAGCAGATCTCGAATTCTTAGAACAGGAAACAGATGCAAAAGGTTGTCACTTCACCATTCATAAATTGCCTATCCCTGCAGTTCGACAAGTTGTGACAGAAGAAGATTTGCCAGGCTACATCTATGAAGAAGGAGAAGAAGAGCGATACGCAGGTGAACGACTAGCAGCTTCCTACGTAAACTTTTATATCGCCAACAAGGCTGTCTTGGTTCCACAGTTTGAGGATGTAAACGACCAAGTGGCCTTAGATATCCTCAGCAAGTGTTTCCCAGACCGTAAAGTTGTCGGAATACCAGCCAGAGATATTCTCTTAGGTGGTGGCAATATCCACTGTATCACCCAACAAATTCCAGAATAGGAGAAAAAGATGAGAAATGTAAGAGTTGCAACCATTCAGATGCAATGCGCTAAGGATGTGGCAACAAATATCCAAACCGCAGAGCGTTTAGTACGTCAGGTTGCTGAGCAAGGAGCCCAAATTATTCTCTTGCCCGAGTTGTTTGAACATCCCTATTTCTGTCAGGAACGTCAGTATGACTACTACCAGTATGCCCAATCTGTAGCGGAAAATACTGCCATTCAGCATTTTAAGGTGATTGCTAAGGAACTACAAGTTGTTTTACCAATCAGTTTCTATGAAAAAGATGGTAATGTCTTGTATAACTCTATTGCCGTCATTGATGCAGATGGGGAAGTGCTGGGCGTTTATCGAAAGACCCACATACCAGATGACCATTATTATCAAGAAAAATTCTATTTCACGCCTGGTAACACTGGTTTCAAGGTCTGGAATACTCGCTATGCTAAGATTGGTATCGGTATCTGTTGGGATCAATGGTTCCCTGAAACAGCGCGCTGTCTTGCATTGAATGGTGCTGAATTGCTCTTTTATCCTACAGCTATCGGTTCAGAGCCAATTTTGGATACAGATAGTTGTGGTCACTGGCAACGTACTATGCAAGGGCACGCAGCAGCGAATATTGTTCCAGTCATCGCAGCCAATCGTTATGGTTTAGAGGAGGTTACTCCTAGTGAGGAAAATGGCGGACAGAGTTCCAGTCTTGACTTCTACGGTTCCTCCTTTATGACGGATGAAACAGGAGCTATTCTAGAACGAGCTGAAAGACAAGAAGAAGCTGTTCTGTTAGCTACTTATGACCTAGACAAGGGAGCAAGTGAACGCCTAAACTGGGGCTTGTTTCGAGATAGAAGACCAGAAATGTATAGACAAATTACAGATTAGTGTGGGAGAAATGAGAGATTCATTCTGCTAGACTAACTTCTTATTAGCAACTATAAGATACTATGGCATCTAGTAAATCGATTTTTATGATTCGCTATTCTTGTCTATTGATTAGTCCGTATTTTAAATATTAGCAAAAAAGCAAATAGCAGTAACTTCTGTCTATTTGCTTTTCTTTTTTATAGAATATATTTCTCAATAGCACGCGCAACGCCGTCTTCTTCGTTGCTTGAAGTAACGGCATCCGCAAGAGATTTGACATAATCGCTGGCATTTCCCATTGCAATCCCAAGCCCTGCAAACTGGAGCATTTCGATATCGTTATTAGCATCGCCCATGGCCATAATCTCTGAGGAATCAATCTTCAAAATCTCAGCTAGTCGTGAAAGAGCAGTAGCCTTTGTCGTTCCAAGTGGCATTGCTTCATAAATGACAGGCTGCGAACGAACTCCACTGAATCGTTGGCAAAGCTCTTCAGCAAAACGCTGCTCAAAATCGTCTGTTTGTTCTTTTGTTCCTAAAAACATACCTTGGAACATCCGGAACTTTCCACTAGTCGCTTCTTCAAGAGAAATTTCAGTCAGGTCTGAAAATACTAGTTTAGCATCATTTTCAATAACTTGATTGGGTTTGCCACCGAGAACAAAATAATGTGACTCGTCAAAAAGTGTCAACTGAACATCACTCTTTTCAGCAAGGTCATAGAGGTATTCGATGTCAGCTGGACTCAGTTCTTTCCAGTCAACTAGACTCCAATCACTGGTCTGGTGAGTTGAACAACCGTTGTTAACAATAATATATTCGTTCTGGAGGTCAAGCTCCAGTTTTTTGTAGTAGGGGAGGACACCGAAAAGGGGGCGACCCGTACAGAGAACCAGTTTGACACCTTTTTCAATGGCTTTGTGAATAGCAGTAATGTGAGCTTGTGGGATTTCCTTGGCTTCATTGAGGAGGGTGCCGTCCATATCCAAGGCTAGTAGTTTAATCATAGGTCTTCCTTCTTTATCTTTTGCTATTATTATAGCATATTTTGGAGAAGAAATTGATAGAAAGCTTGAGACTAATTGATTTTATAGTTTAAGATGTTTTGATGACAATTCATGATTTGAAGAGGATATTTCGCAAAGATATGCTATACTATGTTTGTCAATGTTGCAACTAGACAAATTAAAAAACCAACTTAATATAATAGTTTTTTTGTAAGTAGGTATGAGTATCAGATTACTCAACTAATCTAAACAATAACGGAGGAAATATATCATGATTTTAATGACAAAAAATATAAATCTAACAAATGAAGAATTAGAGCTGATACAAGGTGGAGCAGATCCCTATGGTAAAGAACCTAATGGTTATTATCCTTGGCAAATGGAACCAGTATTAACTATGCCGGTTCATGGATTTTGTCCCAGAGGAACCGATGATTTAGGATATATTGGAGGAGGTAATCATCTTTGCAAAGGAAGTGCTGCGAGATTTTAAGTAAAATTTATTAGGAATATGAAGAAACAAGGGGAGAAAACAGAGGATTTAATATGAAAAAACGAGCTATTCAAATTTTACTAGTATTGTCCTTAATTTTTTACAAATCAACTTGGTTTTGGAGGCTTTTCAATTATCTCGCAAAGCCCTATCTACCAGCAAGTCGTGAATTTTTTCAGATTCTGCTTTTGATGGAGAGTGGAGTTCTTTTATTAGCGGTCATCTATCTACTAGTTTTTGCAGGAAAGAAAACTTTTCATTTCAAGTGGCAGCTGAGGTATTTTATCTACCTTTTACTGGGTTACATCACTTCGTATATGTCTGACTTTCTCTTTTCGTATTTCATATCTCTGTCTTCAAATCAAATTTCTTTGAATGAAACGATAGAAATGATAGGGAGACAGGAATTACCCTATTTTTTGCTCATCGTTTGCTTCATCGGCCCTATTGCTGAGGAATTGATTTATCGCGGTGTGCTTATGACAACCTTTTTCAAAAACTCGCCTTGGTACGGAGATGTATTGCTTTCTGCTATTATTTTCGGTTATATTCATATCAATTTTGCTTTAACTCCTCTTGCTTTTTTCATTTATGCTAGTGGAGGTCTTATTTTAGCTCTATTGTATCGCATGACTAAAAATCTCTACTATCCAATACTAGTTCATATTCTCATTAATATCACTGCCTTCTGGGATGTGTGGTTGCTCCTATTTTCAGGAAGTTAGCTTACTAAAATAATGTCGGAACTTTCCGGCATTTTCTTTTTTCACAAATAGTCAACGTTTTTCTTTTCGATATTGTAGTGGTGTGTATCCAGTTATTTTTTTGAATTGATTTTGAAAATAAGGTTGGCTTGAGAAAGGCAGATAGTGAAGATAGTTAAGAAGAATAGGATGTTCTTTTTTCCTTTTTGGAAAACTTCTAAAATATGGTATAATGAAAAGATAAAGAAGTTAGGGGTAGAAGATGAACATTCAACAATTACGCTATGTTGTGGCCATTGCCAATAGTGGTACTTTCCGTGAAGCTGCTGAAAAGATGTATGTTAGTCAGCCGAGTCTGTCTATTTCTGTTCGTGATTTGGAAAAAGAGTTGGGTTTTAAGATTTTCCGTCGGACCAGCTCAGGGACTTTCTTGACCCGTCGTGGGATGGAATTTTATGAAAAAGCGCAAGAATTGGTTAAAGGATTTGATATTTTTCAAAATCAGTATGCCAATCCTGAAGAAGAAAAAGATGAATTTTCCGTTGCTAGCCAGCACTATGACTTCTTGCCACCAACTATTACGGCCTTTTCAGAGCGCTATCCTGACTATAAGAACTTCCGTATTTTTGAATCAACTACTGTTCAAATATTAGATGAAGTGGCGCAAGGGCATAGTGAGATTGGGATTATCTACCTCAACAATCAAAATAAAAAGGGGATTATGCAACGGGTTGAAAAATTAGGTCTGGAGGTCATCGAATTGATTCCTTTCCATACCCATATTTATCTCCGTGAGGGTCATCCTTTAGCCCAGAAAGATGAATTAGTCATGGAGGATTTAGCGGATTTACCAACGGTTCGTTTCACTCAAGAGAAAGACGAGTACCTTTATTATTCAGAGAACTTTGTCGATACCAGCGCTAGCTCACAGATGTTTAATGTGACAGACCGTGCCACCTTGAATGGTATTTTGGAGCGGACGGACGCCTATGCGACAGGTTCTGGATTTTTAGATAGTGACAGTGTTAATGGCATTACAGTTATTCGTCTCAAGGATAACCTAGATAACCGCATGGTCTATGTTAAACGTGAAGAAGTGGAGCTTAGTCAAGCTGGGACTCTCTTCGTAGAAGTCATGCAAGAATATTTTGATCAAAAGAGGAAATCATGAAAAAAAGAGCAATAGTGGCAGTCATTGTACTGCTTTTAATTGGGCTGGATCAGTTGGTCAAATCCTATATCGTCCAGCAGATTCCACTGGGTGAAGTGCGCTCCTGGATTCCCAATTTCGTTAGCTTGACCTACCTGCAAAATCGAGGTGCAGCCTTTTCTATCTTACAAGATCAGCAGCTGTTATTCGCTGTCATTACTCTGGTTGTCGTGATAGGTGCCATTTGGTATTTACATAAACACATGGAGGACTCATTCTGGATGGTCTTGGGTTTGACTTTGATAATCGCGGGTGGTCTTGGAAACTTTATTGACAGGGCCAGTCAGGGCTTTGTTGTGGATATGTTCCACCTTGACTTTATCAACTTTGCAATTTTCAATGTGGCAGATAGCTATCTGACGGTTGGAGTGATTATTTTATTGATTGCAATGCTAAAAGAGGAAATAAATGGAAATTAAAATTGAAACTGGTGGTCTGCGTTTGGATAAGGCTTTGTCAGATTTGTCAGAATTATCACGTAGTCTCGCGAATGAACAAATTAAATCAGGCCAGGTCTTGGTCAATGGTCAAGTCAAGAAAGCTAAATACACAGTCCAAGAGGGTGACGTCGTCACTTACCATGTGCCAGAACCAGAGGTATTAGAGTATGTGGCTGAGGATCTTCCGCTAGAAATAGTCTACCAAGATGAGGATGTAGCTGTTGTCAACAAACCTCAGGGAATGGTTGTGCATCCGAGTGCTGGTCATACTAGTGGAACTCTAGTCAATGCCCTCATGTATCATATTAAGGACTTGTCTGGTATCAATGGGGTTCTGCGTCCGGGAATTGTTCACCGTATTGATAAGGATACGTCAGGTCTTCTCATGATTGCTAAAAACGATGATGCGCATCTAGCACTTGCCCAAGAACTCAAGGATAAAAAGTCTCTCCGCAAATATTGGGCGATTGTTCATGGAAATCTGCCTAATGATCGTGGTGTAATTGAAGCGCCGATTGGCCGGAGTGAAAAAGACCGTAAGAAACAGGCTGTAACTGCTAAAGGGAAGCCTGCAGTGACGCGTTTTCACGTCTTGGAACGCTTTGGCGATTATAGCTTAGTAGAGTTGCAACTGGAGACAGGGCGCACTCATCAAATCCGTGTCCACATGGCTTATATCGGCCATCCAGTCGCTGGTGATGAGGTCTATGGTCCTCGCAAGACTTTGAAAGGACATGGACAATTTCTTCATGCCAAGACTTTAGGTTTTACTCATCCGAGAACAGGTAAGACCTTGGAATTTAAAGCAGATATCCCAGAGATTTTTAAGGAAACCTTGGAGAGATTGAGAAAGTAAGAATGAAAAAGAAATTAACTAGTTTAGCACTTGTAGGCGCTTTTTTAGGTTTGTCATGGTATGGGAATGTTCAGGCTCAAGAAAGTTCAGGAAATAAAATCCACTTTATCAATGTTCAAGAAGGTGGCAGTGATGCGATTATTCTTGAAAGCAATGGACATTTTGCCATGGTGGATACAGGAGAAGATTATGATTTCCCAGATGGAAGTGATTCTCGCTATCCATGGAGAGAAGGAATTGAAACGTCTTATAAGCATGTTCTAACAGACCGTGTCTTTTGTCGTTTGAAGGAATTGGGTGTCCAAAAACTTGATTTTATTTTGGTGACCCATACCCACAGTGACCATATTGGAAATGTTGATGAATTACTGTCTACCTATCCAGTTGACCGAGTCTATCTTAAAAAATATAGTGATAATCGTATTACTAATTCTGAACGTCTATGGGATAATCTGTACGGTTATGATAAGGTTTTACAGACTGCTTCAGAAAAAGGTGTTTCAGTTATTCAAAACATCACACAGGGAGATGCTCATTTTCAGTTTGGGGACATGGATATTCAACTCTATAACTATGAAAATGAAACCGATTCATCAGGTGAATTAAAGAAAATTTGGGATGATAATTCCAATTCCTTGATTAGTGTGGTAAAAGTCAATGGCAAGAAAATTTACCTTGGGGGCGACTTAGATAATGTTTATGGAGCAGAAGACAAGTATGGTCCTCTCATTGGAAAAGTTGATTTGATGAAGTTTAATCATCACCATGATACCAACAAATCAAATACCAAGGATTTCATTAAAAATTTGAGTCCGAGTTTGATTGTTCAAACTTCCTCCTCACCAATTGGTTCGTATGATAGCGGTCAAGAAATAAATAGGGAATATATTAGTTGGCTTGAATCAATGGGAATTCAACATATAAATGCAGCCAGCAAAGACTATGATGCAACAGTTTTTGATATTCGACAAGACGGTTTAGTAAACATTTCAACTTCCTACAAGCCTATTCCAAGTTTTCAAGCTGGTTGGCATAAGAGTTCATATGGAAACTGGTGGTATCAAGCGCCTGATTCTACAGGAGAGTATGTTGTCGGTTGGAATGAAATTAAGGGTGAATGGTATTACTTTAACCAAACGGGTATCTTATTACAGAATCAATGGAAAAAATGGAACAATCGTTGGTTCTATTTGACAGACTCTGGTGTTGCTGCTAAAAATTGGAAGAAAATCGCTGGAATCTGGTATTATTTTAACAAAGAAAACCAGATGGAAATTGGTTGGATTCAAGATAAAGAGCAGTGGTATTATTTGGATGTTGATGGCTCTATGAAGACAGGTTGGCTTCAATATAAGGGGCAATGGTATTACTTTGCTCCATCAGGGGAAATGAAAACGGGCTGGGTAAAAGATAAAGAAGCCTGGTACTATATGGATTCTACTGGTATCATGAAGACAGGTGAGATAGAAGTTGTTGGACATCATTACTATCTAGAAGAATCAGGAGCTATGAAGCAAGGCTGGCTTAAAAAGGCAAATGATTGGTATTTCTACAAGACAGGTGGTTCACGAGCTATAGGTTGGATTAAAGACAAGGATAAATGGTACTTCTTGAAAGAAAATGGTCAATTACTTGTGAATGGTAAGACACCAGAAGGCTATACTGTGGACTCAAGTGGTGCCTGGTTAGTGGATGTTCCGATCGAGAAATCTGCTACAATTAAAACTACAAGTCATTCAGAAATAAAAGAATCCAAAGAAGTAGTGAAAAAGGATCTTGAAAATAAAGAAACGAGTCAACATGAAAGTGTTACAAATTCTTCAACTAGTCAAGATTTGACATCCTCAACTTCACAAAGCTCTGAAACGAGTGTAAACAAATCGGAATCAGAACAGTAGTAGAAAAGAAGGTTTTAGGGCCTTCTTTTTCCTATCAACTCTTTTCTATTTCCTGTTATTCATGTTATAATGGATAAATATGAATAATCGGAGTGAGACTATGAAATACAAACGGATTGTCTTTAAGGTGGGTACTTCTTCTCTGACAAATGAGGATGGAAGTTTATCACGTAGTAAGGTAAAGGATATTACCCAGCAGTTGGCTATGCTGCACGAGGCTGGTCATGAGTTGATTTTGGTGTCTTCAGGTGCCATTGCGGCTGGTTTTGGAGCCTTAGGATTTAAAAAGCGTCCGACTAAGATTGCTGATAAACAGGCTTCAGCAGCGGTAGGGCAAGGGCTTTTGTTGGAAGAATATACAACCAATCTTCTCTTGCGTCAAATCGTTTCTGCACAAATCTTGCTGACCCAAGATGACTTTGTGGATAAGCGTCGTTATAAAAATGCCCATCAGGCTTTGTCGGTTTTACTCAACCGTGGGGCAATTCCTATCATCAATGAGAATGATAGTGTCGTTATTGATGAGGTCAAGGTTGGGGACAATGACACTCTAAGTGCCCAAGTAGCGGCGATGGTCCAAGCAGACCTTTTGGTTCTCTTGACAGATGTGGACGGTCTCTATACTGGAAATCCTAATTCAGATCCAAGAGCCAAACGCTTGGAGAGAATCGAGACAATCAATCGTGAGATTATTGATATGGCTGGTGGAGCTGGTTCGTCAAACGGAACTGGGGGTATGTTAACCAAAATCAAGGCTGCAACTATCGCGACGGAATCAGGAGTTCCTGTTTATATCTGCTCATCCTTGAAATCAGATTCCATGATTGAGGCGGCAGAGGAGACCGAGGATGGTTCTTACTTTGTTGCTCAAGAGAAGGGGCTTCGTACCCAGAAACAATGGCTTGCCTTCTATGCTCAGAGTCAAGGTTCTATTTGGGTTGATAAAGGGGCTGCGGAAGCTCTCTCTCAACATGGAAAGAGTCTTCTCTTATCTGGTATCGTTGAAGCAGAAGGAGTCTTTTCTTACGGTGATATCGTGACAGTATTTGACAAGGAAAGTGGAAAATCACTTGGAAAAGGACGCGTGCAATTTGGAGCATCTGCTTTGGAGGATATGTTGCGTTCTCAAAAAGCCAAGGGTGTCTTGATTTACCGTGACGACTGGATTTCCATTACTCCTGAAATCCAACTACTTTTTACAGAATTTTAGAGGTAAACTATGGTGAGTAGACAAGAACAATTTGAACAGGTACAGGCTGTTAAAAAATCGATTAACACAGCTAGTGAAGAAGTGAAAAACCAAGCCTTGCTAGCCATGGCTGATCACTTAGTGGCTGCTACTGAGGAAATTTTAGCGGCTAATGCCCTCGATATGGCAGCGGCTAAGGGGAAAATCTCAGATGTGATGTTGGATCGTCTTTATTTGGATGCAGATCGTATAGAAGCGATGGCAAGAGGAATTCGTGAAGTGGTTGCCTTACCAGATCCAATCGATGAAGTTTTAGAAACAAGTCAGCTTGAAAATGGTTTGGTTATCACAAAAAAACGTGTAGCTATGGGTGTCATCGGTATTATCTATGAAAGCCGTCCAAATGTGACGTCTGATGCGGCTGCTTTGACTCTTAAGAGTGGAAATGCGGTTGTTCTTCGTAGTGGTAAGGATGCCTATCAAACAACCCATGCCATTGTCACAGTCTTGAAGAAGGGCTTGGAGACGACTACTATTCATCCAAATGTGATTCAACTGGTGGAAGATACTAGCCGTGAAAGTAGTTATGCTATGATGAAGGCCAAGGGTTATCTAGATCTTCTCATTCCTCGTGGAGGAGCTGGCTTGATCAATGCAGTGGTTGAGAATGCGATTGTACCTGTTATCGAGACAGGGACTGGGATTGTCCATGTCTATGTGGATAAGGATGCAGACGAAGACAAGGCGCTGTCTATCATCAACAATGCTAAAACCAGTCGTCCTTCTGTTTGTAATGCCATGGAGGTTCTCCTTGTTCATGAAGATAAGGCAGCAAGCTTCCTTCCTCGCTTGGATCAAATGCTGGTTGCAGAGCGTAAGGAAGTTGGACTGGAACCAATTCAATTCCGCTTGGATAGTAAAGCAAGTCAGTTTGTTTCAGGTCAAGTAGCTGAAGCACAAGACTTTGACACCGAGTTTTTAGACTATGTCCTAGCGGTTAAGGTTGTGAGCAGTTTAGAAGAAGCGGTTACCCATATTGAAACCCACAGTACCCATCATTCGGATGCCATTGTAACGGAAAATGCTGAAGCTGCAGCTTACTTTACAGATCAAGTGGACTCTGCAGCGGTGTATGTTAATGCCTCAACTCGTTTCACAGATGGAGGACAATTTGGTCTTGGTTGTGAAATGGGGATTTCTACTCAGAAATTGCACGCGCGTGGTCCAATGGGCTTGAAAGAGTTGACCAGCTACAAGTATGTGGTTGCTGGTGATGGGCAGATAAGGGAGTAAGAGATGAAGATTGGATTTATCGGTTTGGGGAATATGGGTGCTAGCTTGGCAAAATCTGTCTTGCAGACTAGGACGTCAGATGAGCTTCTCCTTGCCAATCGTAGTCAAGCCAAGGTAGATGCTTTCATTGCAGACTTTGGTGGTCAGGCTTCCAGCAATGAAGAAATGTTTGCAGAAGCAGATGTGATTTTTCTAGGAGTTAAGCCTGCTCAGTTTTCTGAACTGCTTTCTCAATACCAGACCATCCTTGAAAAAAGAGAAAGTCTTCTTTTGATTTCGATGGCAGCTGGATTGACCTTAGAAAAACTAGCAAGTCTTATCCCAAGTCAACACCGAATTATTCGTATGATGCCCAATACCCCTGCTTCTATCGGGCAAGGAGTGATTAGTTATGCTTTGTCTCCTAATTGCCGGGCTGAGGACAGTGAGCTCTTTTGTCAGCTTTTAGCCAAGGCTGGTCTCTTGGTTGGATTAGGAGAAAGCTTAATCAATGCAGCGACAGGTCTTGCAGGTTGTGGACCAGCCTTTGTCTATCTCTTTATTGAGGCCTTGGCAGATGCGGGTGTTCAGACGGGATTACCACGAGAAACAGCCTTGAAAATGGCAGCCCAAACTGTGGTAGGAGCTGGGCAATTGGTCCTAGAAAGCCAGCAACATCCTGGAGTTTTGAAAGATCAAGTTTGTAGTCCAGGCGGTTCGACTATTGCCGGCGTAGCAAGCCTAGAAGTGCATGCTTTTCGAGGAACGGTCATGGATGCAGTTCATCAAGCCTATAAACGAACACAAGAACTAGGTAAATAAGAGGTAGTTTTATCTGCCTCTTTTATGGTGGTTGATACTCTTCGAAAATCAAATTCAAACTGCGTCAGCTTCACCTTGCCGTACTCAAGTACAGCCTGCGGCTAGCTTCCTAGTTTGCTCTTTGATTTTCATTGAGTATGAAATGAGAAGACAAAAAGATTGTCACAAACCCCTATTTTTTTGATAGAATAGAAGTAGTAAAAAAGAAATGAGTTAGACATGTCAAAAGGATTTTTAGTCTCTCTTGAGGGACCAGAGGGAGCAGGCAAGACCAGTGTTTTAGAGGCTCTGCTACCAATTTTAGAGGAAAAAGGAGTAGAGGTGCTGACGACCCGTGAACCTGGCGGAGTCTTGATTGGGGAGAAGATTCGGGAAGTGATTTTGGATCCAAGTCATACTCAGATGGATGCTAAAACAGAGCTACTTCTCTATATTGCCAGTCGCAGACAGCATTTGGTGGAAAAAGTTCTTCCAGCCCTTGAAGCTGGCAAGCTGGTCATTATGGATCGTTTTATCGATAGTTCTGTTGCCTATCAGGGATTTGGTCGTGGCTTAGATATTGAAGCCATTGACTGGCTCAATCAGTTTGCGACAGATGGCCTCAAACCCGATTTGACACTCTATTTTGACATCGAGGTGGAAGAAGGACTGGCTCGTATTGCTGCTAATAGTGACCGCGAGGTTAATCGTTTGGATTTGGAAGGGTTGGACTTGCATAAAAAAGTTCGTCAAGGCTACCTTTCTCTTCTGGATAAAGAGGGAAATCGCATTGTCAAGATTGATGCTAGTCTCCCTTTGGAGCAAGTTGTGGAAACTACCAAGGCTGTCTTGTTTGACGGAATGGGCTTGGCCAAATGAAACAAGAACAATTAAAGGCTTGGCAACCAGCCCAGTTTGACCGATTTGTCCGTATCTTAGAACAAGACCAGCTCAATCACGCCTATCTCTTTTCAGGTTTCTTTGGAAGCTTGGAAATGGCGCAATTTTTAGCTAAGAGCCTCTTTTGTACGGATAAAGTTGGCGTCTTACCATGTGAGAAATGCCGAAGTTGCAAGCTGATTGAACAGGAAGAGTTTCCAGATGTCACCTTGATTAAGCCAGTCAATCAGGTCATCAAGACAGAACGCATTCGGGAATTGGTGGGACAGTTTTCTCAAGCAGGGATTGAAAGCCAGCAACAGGTCTTTATTATCGAGCAAGCGGATAAAATGCATCCCAACGCAGCCAATTCTCTGCTCAAGGTCATCGAAGAACCCCAGAGTGAAGTTTATATTTTCTTCTTGACTAGCGATGAGGAAAAGATGTTACCGACAATCCGAAGTCGGACTCAGATCTTCCACTTTAAAAAGCAAGAAGAAAAACTTATCTTACTCTTAGAACAAATGGGACTTGTTAAGAAAAAAGCGACTCTTTTAGCTAAGTTTAGTCAATCGCGAGCTGAAGCAGAAAAGTTGGCTAATCAGGCAAGTTTTTGGACCTTGGTCGATGAAAGTGAACGCCTGCTGACTTGGTTAGTAGCTAAGAAAAAAGAAAGTTATCTACAGGTTGCCAAATTAGCCAACTTGGCAGATGATAAGGAAAAACAGGATCAGGTTTTACGGATTCTTGAAGTTCTCTGTGGGCAGGACCTCTTGCAGGTAAGAGTAAGAGTGATTCTACAAGATTTACTAGAAGCTAGAAAAATGTGGCAAGCTAATGTCAGCTTTCAAAATGCCATGGAATATCTGGTCTTGAAAGAAATATAAACTCAAAAATGAATGATAAAGAAAGGAAAGGGCTGTTTTATGGACAAAAAAGAATTATTTGACGCGCTGGATGATTTTTCCCAACAATTATTGGTAACCTTAGCCGATGTGGAAGCCATCAAGAAAAATCTCAAGAGCTTGGTAGAAGAAAATACAGCTCTTCGCTTGGAAAATAGTAAGTTGCGAGAACGCTTGGGTGAGGTGGAAGCAGACGCTCCCGTCAAGGCCAAGCATGTTCGCGAAAGTGTCCGTCGTATTTACCGTGATGGATTTCACGTATGTAATGATTTTTATGGACAACGTCGAGAGCAGGACGAAGAATGTATGTTCTGTGATGAGTTGTTATACAGGGAGTAAGCATGCAAATTCAAAAAAGTTTTAAGGGGCAGTCTCCCTATGGCAAGCTGTATCTAGTGGCAACGCCGATTGGCAATCTAGATGATATGACCTTTCGCGCTATCCAGACCTTGAAAGAAGTGGACTGGATTGCTGCTGAGGATACGCGCAATACAGGTCTTTTGCTCAAGCATTTTGACATTTCCACCAAGCAGATCAGTTTTCATGAGCACAATGCCAAGGAAAAAATTCCTGATTTGATTGGTTTCTTGAAAGTAGGGCAAAGTATTGCTCAGGTCTCTGATGCCGGTTTGCCTAGCATTTCAGACCCTGGTCATGATTTGGTTAAGGCAGCTATTGAGGAAGAAATTGCAGTTGTGACTGTTCCAGGTGCCTCTGCAGGAATTTCTGCCTTGATTGCCAGTGGTTTAGCTCCACAGCCACATATCTTTTACGGTTTTTTACCGAGAAAATCAGGTCAGCAGAAGCAATTTTTTGACTCGAAAAAAGATTATCCTGAAACACAGATTTTCTATGAATCACCTCATCGTGTAGCAGACACGTTGGAAAATATGTTAGAAGTCTACGGTGACCGCTCCGTTGTCTTGGTCAGGGAATTGACCAAAATCTATGAAGAATACCAAAGAGGTACAATTTCTGAATTGCTGGAAAGCATCTCTGAAACGTCTCTCAAGGGTGAATGTCTTCTGATTGTTGAAGGTGCCAGTCAGGATGTGGAAGAAAAAGACGAGGAAGACTTGTTCTTAGAAATCCAAGCTCGTATCCAGCAAGGTATGAAGAAAAATCAAGCTATTAAGGAAGTAGCTAAGATTTACCAGTGGAATAAGAGTCAACTCTACGCAGCCTACCACGACTGGGAAGAAAAACAATAAAGGGAGACAGGATGTAATAATTCTGTCTGTTTCTGTTTAACTTAATTAGTGATGATAATATAAAGATGTATCACTTGGTATAGAAGCTTTGGTATTAAGTTTTTTATTAAGCCCATACGGAATAACGATGGTTGGAGCAGCAGTTATAGCGTTCTTAGAAGGTATAAATAGAAAAATAAGGTCATTTTAAATCAAAGGATTGATAAATCAGAAAGAAGGTGATTTTTTGCGAACATACGAAAATAAAGAAGAACTAAAAGCTGAGATAGAGAAAACATTTGAGAAATATATTTTAGAATTTGATAATATTCCAGAAAATTTAAAAGATAAGAGAGCTGATGAAGTTGACAGAACTCCAGCAGAAAACCTTGCTTATCAGGTTGGCTGGACCAACTTGGTTCTTAAATGGGAAGAAGATGAAAGAAAGGGGCTTCAAGTAAAAACACCATCGGATAAATTTAAATGGAATCAACTTGGTGAATTATATCAGTGGTTCACAGATACCTACGCTCATTTATCTCTGCAAGAGTTGAAAGCAAAATTAAATGAAAATATTAATTCTATCTCTGCAATGATTGATTCGTTGAGTGAGGAAGAATTATTTGAACCGCATATGAGAAAGTGGGCTGATGAAGCGACTAAAACAGCGACTTGGGAAGTGTATAAGTTTATTCATGTAAATACGGTTGCACCTTTTGGAACTTTCAGAACTAAAATCAGAAAATGGAAGAAGATAGTATTATAAATTATATTTTTAACTTTAAAAAATTTCATAAAAATGGTTACCAAAGTCGATAGAAGAAAAAACTATCGTCTTTTTCTTTGCAAATTTTTAAGAAGGGAGGTGATCTTGCATGGACTTTGAATATTTTTATAACAGAGAAGCGGAAAGATTTAACTTCTTAAAAGTACCGGAGATATTAGTTGATAGAGAAGAATTTCGGGGCTTATCAGCAGAAGCAATTATCCTTTATTCCATACTTCTTAAACAGACAGGAATGTCATTTAAGAATAACTGGATAGACAAGGAAGGCAGAGTATTTATCTATTTTACTGTCGAAGAAATTATGAAAAGAAGAAATATCTCAAAGCCAACTGCCATAAAAACATTAGATGAGCTTGATGTAAAAAAAGGAATGGGACTGATCGAAAGAGTAAGGCTTGGACTTGGTAAGCCGAACATCATTTATGTTAAAGACTTTATGAGTATATTTCAGGTAAAAGAAAATGACTTACAGAAGTCAAAAAACTTAACTTCAGAAGTAAAAGATTTTAACCTCAGAAGTAAAGAAAATGAACTTCAAGAGGTTAAGAACCTTGACTCTAACTATATAGAGAATAATAAGAGTAAGTATAGTAAGAGAGAATATAGTTTTGGTGAAAACGGACTTGGAACATTTCAAAATGTGTTTTTAGCTGCTGAAGATATATCGGATTTACAAATCATAATGAACTCACAGCTTGAGAATTACATTAGACTTCCTGCAAAACTAGAATCCTAGTTCATGATTGATAATACCAGCAATC